>OHRW01001068.1_pt1 | contig 10933 bp, 9 predicted proteins | sample 1578541 | NCBI WGS metagenome assembly OHRW01 (sample SAMEA3879519, study PRJEB24766) | human gut metagenome | biome: human-associated habitat; feature: feces | place: USA | collected 1985/1987 | reverse complement strand
GTCAGATTCCAGTGGATGAACTGATGGGACTTCTTGCTCCTTTGTTAGAATCTTTAGACGATGTCCATCAATCTGGGCTGATTCACAGGGATATCAGCCCAGATAATATCATGGTTTTAAAAGATGGCAGTGTAAAAGAAGTTGCTGCCGGAACGACATTGCTGGAAGTAGCAAAAGGTTTGTCGCAGAAACTTGGCAAACAGGCGCTTTTGGCTGTGGTAGACGGTGTGAATAAAGATTTGACAGATAAATTGGAGCATGATGCATCAGTTGAATTTGTTGTTCCTGAAAGCTCTGAAGGACTGCATGCGATTCGCCATACGGCGGCACATATCATGGCCCAGGCAATTCAGCACTTGTTCCCCGATACTAAATTTGCTATCGGACCTGCTATTTCTAATGGTTTTTATTATGATTTAGACAGCGAGCATGTTTTTGTCCCGGAAGATCTGATTGCTATTGAAAAAGAAATGGCTAAGATCGTTAAAGCCAATCTTCCGCTTGTACGCAGTGAATTGCCGCGCAGTGAAGCGTTGAAAATGTTTGCAGACAAAGATGAAAAATATAAGGTCGAACTGATCAATGATCTGCCTGAAGATGCAGTTATCAGCACTTATACGCAGGGGGATTTCACAGACTTATGCGCAGGGCCGCATTGTCCGTCGACCGGCAGGGTAAAAGCTTTTAAACTGCAAAGTATTGCCGGCGCTTACTGGCGTGGTGATGAAAAAAATAAAATGCTGCAGCGTATCTACGGCACCGCTTTTCCTAGTAAGGAAGAACTGGACGCTTATCTGCATATGCTTGAAGAAGCTGCCAGACGTGATCATCGAAAACTTGGCAAAGAGCTGGATCTGTTCAGTATCATGGAAGAAGGTCCTGGGTTCCCGTTTTTCCATCCCAATGGCATGGTAATCCGCAACGAGCTGATCAATTATTGGCGTGAAGTGCACAGACGTTATGGTTATCAGGAAATCAAAACTCCGATGATCTTGTCCCGTAAGTTATGGGAGACTTCTGGACACTGGGACCATTACCGTGAAAATATGTATGTTACTGAGATCGACAACGAAGATTACGCTATCAAACCCATGAATTGCCCCGGTGGTATGCTGGTCTATAAAACTCATCCGCATAGCTACAGGGAATTACCGATCCGTGCCGGCGAGCTTGGACTGGTACATCGTCATGAATTGTCCGGTGCTTTGCATGGCTTGTTCCGTGTGCGCTGCTTTACGCAGGATGATGCTCATATTTTTATGATGCCGAGCCAGATCAAAGACGAGATCCAAAATGTTATTCGTTTATTTGACGAGGTTTATGCAACCTTTGGGCTGAAATATCATGCCGAGCTTTCGACCCGCCCGGAAGATTCAATGGGTGATGCTGAAACCTGGGAAACTACAACTAATGCTTTGAAGAGCGCAATGGAAGATTTTGGACTTGATTATGTTATCAATGAAGGCGACGGAGCTTTCTATGGCCCTAAGATCGACTTTCATCTGACAGATTCTATCGGTCGTACATGGCAGTGCGGCACTATTCAGCTGGATATGCTGCTGCCAGAAAAATTTGATTTGACCTATACCGGCGAAGATGGTTTGAAGCATCGTCCGGTTATGATCCATCGTGTGGTTTATGGTTCTATAGAGCGTTTTATCGGTATCCTGATTGAGAACTATGCCGGTGCTTTTCCTGCCTGGCTTGCTCCCTGCCAGGTGCGTGTAATGCCGATTACCGACAAGCATTATGAGTATGCTAAAAAATTGAGTGATGAAATGTTTAAATTGGGGCTGCGTGTTTATCTTGACGATCGTAACGAAAAAATCGGTTATAAGATTCGTGAAGCACAGCTGCAGAAAGTTCCGTATATGCTTGTTATCGGTGATAAAGAAGTTGAAGACGGTACAGTTGCTGTGCGCCGCCGCGGCGAAGGAGATATCGGAGCTATGAAGCAGGAAGATTTTATTGCCATGCTGCAAGAAGAAATTGCCGATAAAAAATAATTAGATATGAATGTCGTGCTAGATAAGTGGTAACGGAAATAGATAATAATTATTGAAAAAACGAATGAAAAGTGTTATAATATACCCAGTAAAAACGGCATTTTAAGCTGTTAAGGAGGATGTTATCATGAATAAAAAAGTTTATAAGGTTTTTAATGAACAAGTCCAGGCTGAATTGTATTCTGCATATATGTATCTTGCGATGAGCCTGGATATGGAAGCTAAAAATTATAAAGGTATGGCTAAATGGCAATATGAAGAAGAACGTGAACACGCTTTGCGCTTCGTAAAATTTATGCAGGACTGCGGTGTGCAGCCTCAGCTTCTGCAGATTGATATGCCGGCGGCTGATTACGGTACCCCTCTGAATTTGTTCAAAAAAGTTTTAGAGCATGAAAAATATGTTACTTCCCGTATTTATGATATGTATGAAGTAGCTTTGAAAGAAAAAGATTACGCGGCTCAAAGTTGTCTTAAATGGTTTATCGATGAGCAGGTAGAAGAAGAAGCCAATGCTTCTGAGATTGTTGAAAAGCTGGAAATGATCGTCGATAATATTTCCGGATTGTTTTATCTTGACGGACAGCTGGGAGCAAGAAAAGATTAATAAATATGTTGACACAAAGTTAACATTATGATATTATATTCAAGTAACAAAGCAGAAGCCGCTCGCTTCTCACCTTGCAGCAAAAGCTCGACAGGGTCGGATATGATTTTCAGCGCGGGCAGTATTATCTGCTCGCGTTTTTTATTTAATTTTGGAGGTGAACGGTTATTAGCAAAGAAAGCTTGCGTATCAATGAAGAAATTCGGGCACGGGAAGTGCGCGTTATTGCCGGTGAAGGCGAACAGCTGGGTATTATGTCCGGTCGTGATGCTTTGCAGCTGGCGCAGGAAAGACATCTTGATTTAGTGGAGATCGCTCCTACAGCGAAACCTCCGGTGTGCCGGATTATGGATTACGGCAAGTATCGTTACGAGCAGCAAAAACGAGATAAAGAAGCTCGTAAAAAGCAAAAGACCTTTGATATCAAAGAAGTCAAATTGCGCCCCGGTATTGAGGATCATGACTTCGGCGTCAAATTCAAAAATGCAGTGCGATTCCTGGAAGACGGCGACAAAGTAAAAGTCACCATCATGTTCCGTGGCCGCGAATTATCGCATCCTGAGCTTGGCGAAGTGTTGCTCAAAAAAATGGCTGAACAGCTCAAAGACATGGCTGTCATTGAGCGTGCACCTAAATTAGAAGGCAGAAACATGATTATGATTGTTGCGCCTAAAGCTACCAAATAAGGAGGACTTAACAATGCCTAAAATGAAAACCCGCAGAGCTGCTGCTAAACGTTTTAAAAAGACTGGTACCGGTGAATTCAAACGTGCTAAAGCTTTTAAAAGCCATATTCTTGAACATAAATCTCCTTCCCGCAAGAGAAACTTGCGTAAGGCTGCACTTGTTCACAAAACTGATCATGAACGCGTAGCAAAAATGCTGCCGTACGCATAATAGATAAGGGAGGCTGACTATAATGGCAAGAATTAAAGTGGGCGTTACTGCTCATCGTCGTCATAAAAAAATCTTAAAACTGGCTAAAGGCTATCGCGGTTCTAAACATTTGCTGTTCAAAAAAGCTAATGAAACTGTTATGAAAGCTTTGAGCTATGCTCGTCGTGACCGTCGTGCTAAAAAACGCGAATTCCGTCGTTTGTGGATCGCTCGTATCAACGCAGCAGCAAGAATGAACGGAATCTCTTACAGCCAGATGATGCACGGCTTAAAAGTAGCTGGTGTTGACATCAACCGTAAAATGTTAGCAGAGATGGCTGTAAACGATGCAGCAGGATTTGCAGCATTAGCTGAGATCGCAAAGAAAGCAGTTGCTTAATTATAGGACAAGATGAGGGAGAACTTATTCCGGTGGGACAACCCCGGGGTAAGTTCTTTTTTCGCTTATGAAAGGTAAATTGGTGGTTTATCATGCAAATAAACGGATATTTATATGACACTCATGTGCACACATCAGAGGGAAGCGCATGTGGACAGAATACAGGAGCAGAGATGGCGAGAGCATATCAGAAAGCGGGATATGCCGGCATCGTCGTAACAGATCATTTCTTTTATGGAAATACGGCGGCGGACCGGAGCCTTCCATGGAAAGACTGGGTAGAACAGTTCTGTAAGGGCTATGAACATGCGAAAGAAGAAGGCGATAAGATCGGACTGCAGGTGTTTTTCGGATGGGAGTCAGGATATCACGGAACAGAATTTTTAATTTATGGCTTAAACAAAGAATGGCTGTTTGAACATCCCGAGATCAAAGACGCAGATGTGAAAGAACAGTATGAACTGGTACATGCCGGTGGTGGTATCGTCAGCCACGCGCATCCGTTTCGTGAGGAGGATTATATTCCGGAAATCCGCCTTTTCCCGGACTGTGTAGATGCAGTGGAGGGAATCAATGCTACACATGAGAGCCCTGCGAGCATGTCGCATAAAAATATCCTGTATAATGAAAAAGCAATCGCCTATGCGAAAGAATATGGACTTCCGATTACGGCTGGCTCGGATCAGCATACCACCAGAATGATCGGTGGCGGCATGCTGTTTGACCGGAAGCTCTCCGATGAAAAAGATTTTTGCAGGGCAGTGCTTGCCGGGGAGGCAAAAGCATACTGGAACGGCAGTGAGTTTTATGGTTAGGAGGTACGGGAATGTGTCCGGTATTCTTTTGGGGACATTTGTTTTTGTTTGTGAAACGTTTTGGAAAAATATAAGCTGTTGTCAAAACCCAGTGAATTTGCAATCGCGGTGATGGACAGGCTGGAATGTTCTAACAGATAACACGCCTGTTTCATGCGAAAATCAGTCAGATATTCCTTTGGCGACTGACCAAGCACCGATTCAAAAGAACGGAACAGGTGGCTGCGGCTGACGCCGACATAGTCTGCGATATCCTCCACAGTAATTGCATAAGAATAATTGGAAGAGATATACTCGATGCCTTTCTGCACATAACTGTTGGCGGAATTTTGCTCCGTCGTATGGGAGGCGCCGTGTAAAAACATGGCAAGCATCGTATAGAGCCGTCCGGTCATTTCCACGGCATGCTCAAATTCATTTCCTCTGGCATCGTAAATATGGAGTATCTGGCGGTGGATATCACTTCCGTGCGGTGTCTCCCGTATGATCGGTTTTTCCGGCGAAAAATCCGTTGCCTTTAAGATCATGGAAGCGTCACTGCCCGTAAAACCCACCCATGCATACTCCCACGGGTCAGTCTCTGCAGCGTAATAGACAACCTCTGTATTTGGATACACCAAAAAAGAATCCCCAGCCTGCAATTCATAAGTTCTTTTTCCAATCTTGTAAAAACCTTTCCCCGAAATAATATAATGGATCAGATAATGATCCCGGATTCCCGGTCCCCACTGATAAAGCGAGTCACATCTCTGAAATCCCACGTTATAGACGGAAAGTGAAACCAGTTCTTTCTCTGTTACTTTGTAAGAATTTTTATATTTTTCGTACATGGTAATCCTCCATTATTCTCTGGTAATCCACTGCCAGCGGCTTCACACGGCCTGACGGCCACAACCCCACGGCTCTGCACTAAATAATTATACCGGCCACTCAGTCAACATGCAACATTTTTACATATAATATACACATTTTTTGCTATACATTTTCCAAAGAATGGGGTAAGATGTACCCATAACGTTGAAGGAAAACAAAAAGATTTGTTATGGAAAGGTGGAAAAAACTATGGCAATTTTAGTTACCGGCGGTGCCGGATTCATTGGAAGTCACACATGCGTAGAACTGTTAAATGCGGGTTATGAGGTTGTTGTACTTGACAATCTGGTAAACGCATCTGAAAAATCATTAGAGCGTGTAAAAGCAATCACAGGAAAAGAAGTGACTTTTTATAAAGGCGATATCTTAGACCGCACAATTTTAAATGAGATTTTTGAAAAAGAAAAAATTGATAGCTGTATCCATTTCGCAGGATTAAAGGCTGTTGGTGAGTCTGTGCAGAAACCTTGGGAATATTACAACAACAATATTTCAGGAACATTGACTCTGGTGGATGTAATGCGTCAGCATAACTGCAAGAACATTATTTTCTCATCTTCAGCAACCGTATACGGTGATCCGGCAGAAATCCCGATCACAGAGAACTGCCCGAAGGGTCAGTGCACCAATCCTTATGGATGGACAAAATCCATGTTAGAGCAGGTTCTGATGGATATCCAGAAAGCAGATCCGGAGTGGAACGTGATCTTGCTCCGTTACTTTAACCCGATCGGTGCTCATAAGAGTGGAACCATGGGAGAGAATCCGAACGGCATCCCGAACAACCTGATGCCATACATTACACAGGTGGCAGTCGGCAAATTAAAAGAACTTGGCGTATTTGGTGACGATTATGACACGCCGGACGGAACAGGTGTCAGAGATTACATTCATGTAGTTGACCTTGCGCTCGGTCATGTAAAAGCATTAAAGAAGATCGATGAGAAATGCGGACTTGCAATCTATAACCTTGGAACAGGTCATGGTTACAGTGTGCTTGACATTGTCAAAAACTTCGAAGCTGCAACCGGCGTGAAGATTCCTTATTCCATCAAACCGAGACGTGCAGGTGATATTGCAACCTGTTACTGTGATCCTTCGAAGGCAGAGCGTGAGCTTGGCTGGAAGGCACAGTATGGTATCAAAGAGATGTGCGAAGATTCCTGGAGATGGCAGAAGAACAATCCGAATGGATATGAAGAATAATCTATAGTTTAGTAAATGGAAAGTTAGCATAGCTACGAGCCATGCAGAAATAGAGTGGAACACGTCGATGGGAGCTTGCGCACAAGCGATGCTGTTTCGCTCTATTTTTGCATGGTTCGTAGCGTAGGGCTGTCATGCAAGGGAGCCTGCCGCAAACATCCTGTTCATTCCATCCTGTCTTTCAATGCTTTTCGACTTTTCGAGAAAAAATCACCACCTTCCGACAATCATTCTTGGAAGGACATTCCATCTGACGTGGGCATTTTGTGCTTTCTCATAATATCTGTACACTATAGGCATTTCTATTGCTTTGGTGCAAATCGCATCAAAATAGCAAAATCAGTACAAAAAAACTTCTAAATCAAACATTTTTTGTACTGATTTTATTATTTTTCCCATTTTAGCGAAAATAAGCTCTTATAAAAGGCCAAAATCTCCTGTTTTTGTATTTTTTATGCAAAAAATGGCGTTTTTAATACAAACTTTATTGTACCACTGCCTTATCCACATCAATCACTGCGTAGAAATCCGGGTGGTTCATCTGGATCCGTTTCGTGACGGAGTCAACCACATCCTGATCGGAAACGGGATAATCATAGGGGACTACGATGTCAAAAATGAGGTTCGTGTGGGTCAGTCCCTTGACGATGCGGAAATCATGCATGCTGAGTTTTGGATCGATCTGATCCAGATAAGCTTTTACCTCTGCTTTCAGGGACAGTGTCTCGGGGTCATTGGTGCTGACGGGATCCATGTGGATCACAGCGTTACAGTTTAATTTGCTGCGCAGTTCATGCTCTATGGTATCGATCGTATCGTGCAGGGTCAGAATATTACCGTCGGCAGGAACCTCCGCATGCAGAGAGATCAGAGTCCTTCCGGGGCCGTAATTATGCACGATCAGATCGTGAATCCCGGTGACATCATCATAAGAGAGAACGATGTCGTTAATCTGCTGTACCAGTTCAGGCTCGGGGGGCTGCCCAAGCAGGGGACTGATCGTGTCTTTGGCTGCGACAAATCCGGAGTACAGGATGAACATACCCACCAGCACACCACAGTAACCGTCGATAATGATGCCCGAGGCGGCGGAGACGATAGTGCCGATGAGAACCACGGTGGTTGCTATCATATCGCTCAAACTGTCAATGGCGGTAGCCTTCATTGCCACAGAACCGATCCGGGAACCGATGCTGCGGTTATACAGAGCCATATAGCACTTTACCAGGATCGAAAATACCAGGATGCCAATAATGACAGGGGAGTAGTCAGGAACTTCCGGATGGAAAATCTTACTTACAGAGCTTTTTACCAGCTCGAAGCCCATGAGCACGATTAAAATAGAGACTAACAGCCCGGAGATATATTCGATCCGTCCGTGTCCGAAGGGATGGTCAGAGTCCGGCTTCTGTCCCGCCATTTTGAAGCCTGCCAGCGTAATGATGGAGGATGCTGCATCCGACAGGTTGTTGAATGCATCCGCCGTGATGGCGATGGAATGACTGAAAAAGCCTGCCAGAGCCTTGGTAGTGAACAGGATCAGGTTGAAAAAAATCCCGACGATACCGCAGAGCATTCCATATGCCTGGCGAACGCCGGAATCCGTAACGTTTTCATGATCCCTGATAAATAATTTTGCCAATAATGTAACCATAAGATAACCCCTTTTCCCAAATGAGAGTTTAAGGGATATTTTAGCGCATATGCAGGAAAAATACAAGTAAATCCGGATGATTTGCAGAAAAATGATTTGCAGAAAAAACGCCCAAAGATGCAGATCAAGAAATCTGCGGTTACTATTGCGCATCCGTCGTTTTCAGTGTATAATCTCGGTGGACGTAATGTAAGCTTTCAGAACGGATCCGGGACGCAGACCATTTTCCGGAGCCGTACTGGTAATTTATAATAATCAAAAGTAAAAATGGAGGAACGATCGATGAGAAAGAAACCGGTTGTATTAATGATCCTGGATGGTTATGGATTGAATGATAAGGTAGAGGGCAACGCCGTAGCACAGGCCAGTACCCCTGTAATGGACTCCCTGATGAAGGAGTATCCTTTTGTACATGGTAATGCCAGCGGTATGGCAGTAGGTCTTCCCGAAGGCCAGATGGGTAACTCAGAAGTAGGCCATATGAATATGGGAGCAGGCCGCATTGTATATCAGGAGCTGACCCGTATCACCAAGGAGATCCAGGACGGCGACTTTTTTAAGAATGAAGCTCTGTTAAAAGCCATTGATAATTGTAAGAAGAACAACAGCGCCCTGCATCTGATGGGTCTGTTATCCGACGGTGGCGTACACAGCCACATTACCCATCTGTACGGCCTGCTGGAGCTGGCGAAGCAGCAGGGCCTGGAGAAGGTATATGTTCACTGCTTCTTAGATGGACGTGATACCCCTCCCGCCAGCGGTAAGAGCTATGCAGAGCAGTTAAATGAAGAAATGAAGAAAATCGGTGTAGGTAAGATCGCTTCCGTAATGGGACGATACTATGCTATGGATCGTGATAACAACTATGACCGTGTACAGCTGGCTTACGATGCCATGACCGAAGGCAAAGGTCTGACCGCTGCCTGCGGTATCTGCGGTATCCAGGAGTCTTACGACAGAGAAGAGACCGATGAGTTTGTAAAACCTACTGTTGTTGTAGAAGACGGCAAGGCAGTCGGACTGGTGCAGGACAAGGATTCCGTAATTTTCTTCAACTTCCGTCCCGACCGTGCAAGAGAGATCACCAGAGCCTTCTGTGATGATGACTTCAAGGGATTTGACCGTGTGAGAAAGGATATTACTTTTGTATGCTTCTCCGATTACGATCCTACCATTCCTAATAAAGAAGTGGCATTCCACAAGATCGCCATTACCAATACCTTCGGTGAGTGGCTGGCAGCCCATGACATGAAGCAGGCACGTATCGCCGAGACTGAGAAGTATGCACATGTAACCTTCTTCTTCAACGGCGGCGTAGAGCAGCCCAACGAGGGAGAGGATCGTATCCTGGTAAATTCTCCCAAGGATGTGGCGACCTATGATCTGAAGCCGGAGATGAGTGCTCCTCAGGTTTGCGGGAAACTGCTTGATGCGATCCGCTCTGAAAAATATGATGTGATCGTGATCAACTTCGCGAACCCCGATATGGTAGGTCATACCGGTGTGATCTCCGCAGCCATCAAGGCTATTGAGACCGTAGATGAGTGCGTAGGCAAGGCAGTACAGGCAGTGAAGGATGTAGACGGCGTTCTGTTCATCTGTGCAGACCACGGTAATGCAGAGCAGATGATCGATTACACCACCGGTCAGCCTCATACCGCACATACCACCAATCCGGTTCCGTTCATCCTGGTAAACTACGATCCTGCTTATACGCTGAAAGAGGGCGGATGCCTGGCAGATATCGTACCTACCCTGATCAACGTGATGGGTATGGAGCAGCCGGCAGAAATGACAGGAAAGTCTCTGTTAATTAAAAAGTAATCACCGGAATATTTTCGGTAAGATCGCAGAAACCATAAAAGCAGATGAAGATTCCTCAGGCACTTTGCACGGTGCCTGAGGATTTTGTAACTGATTTTTACATGATATCTTCTTATCAGCAGGAGGAAGAATTATATTATATGGAACAGAAGAAAAATCTGGTAACTCTGGGCAGCACCGGGATCACCGTAGAGAAGAACTCCTTCGGAGCGCTGCCCATCCAGCGGATCTCCAAGGAAGCAGCTATTGGACTGCTTCGCAAAGCCTATGCGGCAGGCGTGACCTTTTATGATACTGCCAGATACTATACCGACAGTGAAGAGAAAGTGGGCGCTGCCTTTGATGGTATGCGGGACAAAATATATATCGCTACCAAGACAGGAGCCACCACAACAGAAGGCTTCTGGAAGGAGCTGCATACTTCCCTGGAAAAATTAAAAACAGACTATATCGACATTTATCAGTTCCATAACCCGGCATTCTGCCCGAAGCCGGGAGATGGCACAGGATTGTATGAGGCTATGCTGGAAGCAAAGGACAAAGGCATGATCCGCCATATCGGCATCACGAACCATCGTCTGAATGTAGCGCATGAAGCCATTGACAGCGGACTGTATGAGACTCTGCAGTTCCCTTTCTGTTATCTGGCGACGGACAAGGATCTGGAGCTGG
>OHRW01001053.1_pt1 | contig 11045 bp, 6 predicted proteins | sample 1578541 | NCBI WGS metagenome assembly OHRW01 (sample SAMEA3879519, study PRJEB24766) | human gut metagenome | biome: human-associated habitat; feature: feces | place: USA | collected 1985/1987 | reverse complement strand
ATTAGATTTACTTTGTTCAAACTATATAAACTTACATAAAGCACATGAAATCGGACATTGAGATAGCAAGAGAAACAGACTTGCGTAAAATTAAGGAAGTTGCGACAACGTTAGGTATCCCTCGTGAGGAAGTACAAAATTATGGCAGGTATATTGCCAAGGTTCCTATCCATTTGATCGATAAAAAGCAAATGGACCAGCATAATTTAATTTTAGTGACCGCTATCACTCCCACTAAAGCGGGAATCGGAAAGACTACGGTTTCGATCGGTCTGGCTTTAGGGCTGAATAAAATAGGGAAGAAAGCGGTGGTCGCTTTACGTGAGCCGTCTCTTGGCCCGTGTTTCGGCATGAAAGGTGGTGCTGCCGGAGGTGGATATGCCCAAGTGCTTCCCATGGAAAACATCAACTTGCATTTTACAGGGGATTTTCATGCGGTTACTTCCGCCCACAATATGACTACCGCTTTATTGGATAACTATATTTATCAGACTCGCAACACCTGCGAGAGATTGAAGGAGATCAAATGGAAACGGGTTCTTGACGTAAACGACCGTAGCTTACGTAACATCGTATCGGGTCTAGGCGGCTCGGCGAACGGTGTCCCTACCGAGACCGGATTTGACATCACTCCCGCTTCAGAGATCATGGCGATCCTTTGCTTGGCTACGGATATAGAGGATTTGAAACGACGTGTCGGAAATATTTTATTGGGTTATACAAACGAAGATAAGCCTTTCACGGTAAATGATCTTGGCATAGCCGGAGCTATTACCGTATTGCTAAAAGACGCATTACTGCCGAACCTAGTACAAACAACGGAGAATACTCCCGCATTTGTACATGGAGGTCCTTTCGCTAATATCGCCCATGGATGTAATTCCATATTGGCCACCCAAATGGCTCTTACTTATGGAGATTATGTGATTACGGAGGCTGGTTTCGGCGCTGATCTGGGCGCAGAGAAATTCTTTAATATCAAATGTAGAAAAGCGGGGCTTTCACCGAAACTGACAGTCATCGTTGCGACTGCCCAGAGCTTGAAACTTCATGGTGGCGTTCCTGAAAAAGAAATCAAGGAACCGAATATCGAAGGATTAAAGAACGGATTCGCTAACTTAGATAAACACATTGAGAATATGAAGAGCTTCGGACAGCAAGTAATCGTGACTTTCAACCGTTTCGCTACCGATACGGACGAGGAGATCGCTTTAGTGGCTGAGCATTGCAAGGAAAAAGGGGTTGGATTCGCCATGAATAACGTTTTCTCCGAAGGAGGTGAAGGGGGTACGGAGCTTGCCCGCTTAGTGGTTGATACGATCGAAAATCATCCTTCCGCTCCTTTACAATATACATATGATCTGAATGATCCGATCCGTACGAAGGTACAAAAAGTGGCCCAGAAGATATACGGAGCCTCTTCGATTGTTTATACGACTTTGGCTGATAAAAAATTGCGTCAGATCGAAAGCTTGGGTATTTCCCATTATCCGATCTGTATCGCCAAGACTCAATATTCATTCTCTTCCGATCCGAAAGCTTATGGGGTCGCCAAGGATTTCGAACTAAAAGTACGAGATGTAATCATCAATAACGGAGCCGAGATGATCGTTGTCGTCATGGGCGAGATCATGCGTATGCCGGGGCTCCCTAAAGAGCCGCAAGCCCGAAAGATCGATATCGTGGATGGCATGATTGAGGGATTGAGTTAATAGACAGTAAAACAATTTAAATAAAAAAAGGTACGCCTCACACATTCAGTAAGGCGTACCTTTTTTATAACCACTCTCGCCCCGAAACCGGGGGGGCGATCAATAAGCTCTGGCGAACAGTACCCGGCAAGCCGACGGTTTACCTGTCACCATACACTTACCCGGAGTCTTATCACCAGCTAAAGGAATACAGCGGATCGTAGCTTTCGTCTCGTTCTTGATCAATTCTTCTGTTTCCGGGGTTCCATCCCAGTGGGCCATGATGAAGACGCCATCCTCGATCTTCTCCTTAAATTCCTCATACGTATCTACGTTTATGATGTTAGCCTCACGGTGATCGTACGCTTTCTTGAAGATATTCGCTTGGATTTCCTCCAACAGATTCTTCACGTATTCCTCAATGCCATCACAAGTGATCGTCTCCTTCTCCAAAGTATCACGGCGCATTACTTCGATCGTATTATTCTCCAAATCACGACCACCCATAGCCAAACGCACGGGAACACCTTTTAACTCGTACTCAGCGAACTTCCAGCCCGGCTTCTTGTTATCAGCGTCATCATATTTCACGGAAATGCCTAACGCTTTCAATTTAGCCACGATACCAGCGACCTTCTCGCTGATCTGCGTCAATTGCTCAGCGCTACGGTAGATCGGTACGATCACAACCTGTATCGGAGCCAAATGTGGAGGCAATACCAAACCGTTATCATCAGAGTGAGACATAATCAACGCTCCGATCAAACGTGTGGAAACACCCCAAGAAGTAGCCCAAGCATAGTCGCTCTTACCGTTCTTGTCGATGAAAGTAACGTCGAAAGCCTTACCGAAGTTCTGCCCCAAGAAATGGGAAGTTCCCGCCTGCAAAGCTTTTCCATCCTGCATCATCGCCTCGATCGTATAGGTATCCAAAGCACCGGCGAAACGCTCGCTCTCAGACTTCACGCCCTTTATTACCGGCATTGCCATATAATTCTCTGCGAAGTTCGCATAAACGTCTTGCATCTTCTTAGCTTCTATCTCCGCTTCTTCACGAGTAGCGTGAGCGGTATGGCCTTCCTGCCACAAGAACTCAGCCGTACGAAGGAACAAGCGAGTACGCATCTCCCAGCGCATCACGTTCGCCCATTGGTTGCACAAGATAGGCAGGTCACGGTAAGACTGAATCCAGTTACGGTATGTATTCCATATAATGGTCTCCGAAGTCGGGCGAATGATCAATTCCTCTTCCAGTTTAGCTGCCGGATCTACGACAACCCCCGTACCGTCATGATTTGTCTTCAAACGATAGTGAGTAACCACGGCGCACTCCTTGGCGAACCCTTCTACGTGCTCAGCTTCTTTGCTTAAGAAAGACTTCGGGATCAGCAAGGGGAAATAAGCGTTCACATGACCGGTTTCCTTGAACATATCGTCTAAGATACGTTGCATCTTCTCCCAGATAGCGTATCCGTAAGGCTTGATCACCATACAACCACGCACGGCGGAATTCTCCGCCAAATCTGCCTTAATTACCAAATCTTGGTACCACTGCGAATAGTTTACACTTCTCGGTGTAAGTTCTTTCAGCTCTTTTGCCATTTCTTTATATTTCTAAATTATACTGTTTTCCTTAATCTGAATAAGTAATGGGTTGCAAAGGTAAGAAATAATCGTATATCTTTGTAAAAACTATATATAGATAATATCATGAATATACACAAGATCACACGTTACTTACTTATGTTATGTACATTTACGTTCTTAACTCTCACGGCGAAAGGGCAAGATGGAGAGCCTTTGCGACTGGCCGTGTCAGGGGTATCCCACGGACATCTATGGGAGGTGATAAGCCGTTTGGATAGAGGCGATTTCAAGATTGTAGGAGTCGCCGAGAAAGATGATTACTTACGGGAACATAACGGTCTGCGGGAGGCGGTCATCGTATACGAGCCGATCTACGACCATCTTCGTGTGGTAGAGGCTTGCGCGCCGAGAGGCATACATGTTATGGTAGAAAAGCCATTGGCCGTAAATAACGAACATGCTACCCGAATGGCATCGCTCGCCCGTGAGAAAAATATCTTGTTGCTTACCAACTACGAGACTACGTGGTATAATACCAACCATGAGGCATTCCGCCTTATCGACAGCGGTGCTATCGGGAAGATTGATCGTATCAACGTATACGATGGGCATCAAGGTCCCTTCGAGATCAACTGCGGAAAAGAGTTCACGGACTGGTTAACCGACCCCGTGCTGAATGGCGGCGGGGCGGTTATCGATTTTGGATGTTACGGAGCCAACTTAGCCACCCGTCTCATGAAAGATGAAAAGCCTCTTAGCGTATACGCCGTACTACGGCAGAATAAACCGAATCTTTATCCCAAGGTAGACGATGACGCGACTATTATCGTGGAATATCCTTCCGCGACCGTCCAGATCATGGGATCATGGTGTTGGCCGATGGGTAGAAAAGATATGCATATCTATGGCGACAAAGGATATATTTACCAAGATACACCTAAGGAAATGCGAATTTATACCAACGGAAAGGAGCGCCAAGAAATAGCACCTTCCTTGAACGCTCCTTATAATGATTCCTTTTATTTCTTGAAAGCCGCCGTCCGTAAAGAGATTGACGTACCTCCCACGGACCTTTCCTCGTTGGAGAATAACCTAATGGTAGTACGGATATTGGACGCTGCCATTCAAAGCGCGAAATCTAAAGCGGTTATCCAGCTCTTTTGAGAGTTTAAAACACCTCTTTCCAATGTTTTAGATTCGTATCGATGGTATCCAAGACCTCCTTGCTTCGCCCCTCCATCATTAACTTATACATGGTTTGGGCAAAACCAAGCATTTGGGAGAACTCAATCTTGGGAGGCATCGCTAATGCGTTCGGATCGGTCATGATGTTAACCAAGGCCGGTCCGTCAGCGTTAAACACTTTCTGCAAGGTGGGGAATACATCGTCGGGGTTGATCACATTGTAGCCCGCCATTCCCATTGAAAGGGCGACCCGGGCGAAATCCGGGTTCAGCATCGTGGTCTGCCAATCCGGCAGTCCGGCCACCTCCATCTCAAGTTTTACCATTCCTAGGGAACGGTTATTAAACACGATTAATTTAATCGGCAAATGGTATTGCACGATCGTAGCAAGGTCGCCCAACAACATTGAGATACCTCCATCACCACACAACGCCACGACTTGCCTGCCGGGATAAGCCAATGCCGCCCCTATCGCTTGCGGCATGGCGTTCGCCATCGAGCCATGATTGAATGATCCCAACATCTTCCGCATACCCGTAGCTTGCAAATAGCGGGCACCCCATACACAAGTCATACCCGTATCCACGGTAAATATGGCGTCGTCCGAGCTAAGCTTGTCTACGACCGAGATCACGTACTCTGGCTGTATCTTCTCTTCTTTCCCCCGGACAGTGGCGGCAGAACGGAGATTTCCCCGAACTTTCTCATATTTAGCCAACTGTTCCCGCAAGAAACTATTATCTTCTTTCTGGTGAATCAACGGAATCAACTCATCCAAAGTATCCTTCACATCGCCACAAAGCCCCATTTGTATCTTGGCACGACGCCCCAGACGATTCGGATTGATATCCACCTGTACGATCGTGTTGCTCTCTGGCATGAATGCCTCATATGGAAAATCGGTTCCCAACAACACCAACACCTCTGCCTCGTGCATACTATAATAGCCGGAAGGCATGCCCAATAGACCGGTCATCCCCACCTCGTTCGGATTATCGTATTGGATCTCCATCTTACCCTTGAAAGAATAGGCTACCGGAGCATTCAGTAATTTAGCCAACTGCACCAATTCCGAATGGGCATCTTTCGCCCCTATTCCACAATAAAGTGTCACTTTCTTCGCATTATTCAACAAATCCGCTAATTCCCGGATTTCCTGTTCGGCGGGACAAACCCGTTGTCGCGTAGGAAAAGAAAAGGTAGAGGACAAACCCGCTGTAGCATTCTCTGCCGCCAAGTCACCGGGAAGTCCGATCACCCCGACCCCACGTGATGAGATCGCCGCTTGCATAGCGCCTTGAAGCATCCGGGGAAATTGTTCCGGTGTAGTGGCTACCTGATTATAATAGTTACAATCATCGAACAATTTGATCGTATTTGTCTCTTGGAAATATTCTGTACCAAACTCCCGGGAAGGGATCGTGGAAGCGATCGCCAAAACCGGGGCTCAGGATCGTTGGGCATCATACAGCCCATTAATTAAATGTACATGCCCGGGGCCACTACTACCTGCACAACAAGCCAACTCGCCTGTCAATTGAGCCTCCGCCGCAGCGGCATAAGCTCCCGTCTCCTCATGACGGACATGAATCCACCGCAATCTGCCGTTTTTCCGAACAGCCTCGTTTACCTCATTCAGGCTATCGCCTGTCACGGCGTATATACGTCGTACGCCTGCTTTTTCCAGCGTATCCACTAACTGGTCCGCAACTTTCTTCGCCATAGTTTAAACTCTTCTTTTTATTTTATTAAGAAAACTATCAAGGGCTGGAGAAAGTTTTTGGAAAGACTGATTTTTATTTGATGCAATCCGTCAATGTTCGTAAAAAAGCGACAATAGCAGTCTCCTCTTCCTGAGATAAACCTAAGTTCCCCAGTTCATCCTTATTTACGGTCTCGGGATATTCCGCCGGGGGGAAATCCTCTACATCCCTTACATTATGAAGCTAAATAGACACTTCACGACCCCTTCCGAGGTGATACGGGCGTATTTATCGGCAAAACCTTTTTCCGGGATATGGCATATAGTAAACATATCACCAAATGTACGATTTATTTCTCAAGATATATGAGCGATGGCCTCTATTTATGGAGAGACATCCCCATGTAGATACCGATGCAATAAGGAATTAACCAGATGAACCACACAACAATGCTAAATCTGTTGAAATGCTGCTTGGCTTTTAACGAACCTTTAAAGTAAGTCCAAATCGCCCAGATCGCATGGATCAGCATCAAGCAAATAGCGATAATTCCCGTTACAGTATGTACCGTATCATGTAAATGGGTCAGTTGGGCGATATGCTCCATCAAGCCCGTTCCAATAGCGTCCGCATAAAGTCCTAATACAAAAAACCAAAGATGCCACGCTTTTAACTGTCCTTGGAAACGCTCGCCCCAGACCCCGATCGTATAGCATATCAAGGCGGATGATATCACACAAATGGCCGTAATCAGTAAATGAATATCAAGTTGATTGAATACCATATTTTTCCTTTTTCAAAAAGAACAGAAGCTTCCTAAAAAAGTTCAGGCTATTGGCAAAGAATTCATACATTCGCGTGTCTAAATAAAAACGACAGGGCAATCCCGTTGAAAAATATGAAACAAAATATACTCGCTCTCTATCTGATCAAGTTATCCAAATGGTTCTCGCTCGTAATGCCTATCATTGTCCTTTTCTATGAGGATCATGGGTTAGGATTGCAAGACGTATTTATTTTGAAGAGTGTCTACTCGGTCGCCGCTGTCGCTTTGGAGATTCCCTCGGGCTACCTAGCGGACGTATGGGGACGTAAGAAATGCTTGATTCTAGGTTGTATACTGTTCTTTGGTGGGTACCTATGTTATTCTTTCACCTCCACTTTCACGGCATTTCTATTCGCCGAGATCCTGTTGGGAACCGGGCAAACCTTGGTAAACGGAGCGGATTCGGCGCTGCTCTACGATACAACCGTACGATATAAAAAAGAAGAACTTTACTTGCGGTACGAGGGACGTATCACGATGATCGGTAATTTCGCCGAGGCCATCGCCGGGATATTCGGTGGATTGCTGGCCGCTTATTCCTTGCGATTGCCGTTTTACGCCCAAGCGTTTGTCGCCTTTATCGGCATTCCGGCAGCGTTCGCCTTGCAGGAATTCAATACTAAGAGTAAGGTGCAGAACCCGGTTTCCGAGATTCTCCGCATTTTGAAATATTCCTTGGTTACGAACCGTAGGCTATGCTATAACATCATGTTCTCCGGTATCATCGGAGCCGCTACATTAACGATGGCATGGTTCGTGCAGCCCGTATTGATGAAGTTGGAAACCCCGACCTCCTATTACGGTGTCATTTGGACCGTGCTCAATCTGACGGTGGGATTGTCCGCCCTCTATTCTGATCGGGTAGAGCGGTATTTCGGGATGCGTAAATCAAACACGTTTATACTACTTGTAATCATCGGTGGATATATATCGCTCGCTTATAACCTTACTTATTGGGGATTAGCGATCTTGTTCATTTTCTATATAGTCCGGGGCTTCGCCACACCGATCTTGAAAGGTTACATTAATCAAATGACCTTCTCGGAGATGCGGGCTACGGTCTTGTCGATCCGTAACTTTGTGATCCGCTTGATATTCGCTGCCATCGCCCCATTTATAGGTTGGCTAAATGATTTCTATTCTTTGCATGTCGCCCTGTTAGTTTCCGCCGGAATTATTGCCATACCCGGAATTTTATTCTTAGTTTTGCAATTCCGTAAAGCAGATTAAAAATATAATAGCATGAAAAGACAACTTATGACCGGACTGTTTGCCGCTTTGGCTTTCACAGCGGTAGCCCAGTCGAATGAGTGGCGAGATCCCGAGGTCAACGCCGTAAACCGTGCCCCGATGCACGCCAATTTCTTCGCCTACGAGACCGCCGAGGTAGCAGCGAAGGACGCCAAGGAACAATCCCAGAACTTCATGACCTTGAACGGTCCTTGGAAATTCTTTTGGGTAAAGAACGCTGACGCTCGTCCTACCGATTTCTGGCGGACCGATTACAACGACAAAGGATGGAACAATATGCCTGTGCCCGGTGTATGGGAACTGAACGGATATGGAGATCCTCTCTACGTAAACGTTGGTTACGCTTGGCGTGAGCAATTTAAGAACAACCCCCCCGAGGTCCCTACCGTTAATAACCATGTGGGTTCCTACCGCCGTGAGATCATGGTTCCTGCCGGCTGGAACGGAAAAGAGATCATCGCCCATTTCGGCTCCGTTACCTCCAATATGTATTTGTGGGTAAACGGGAAGTACGTAGGCTATAGCGAAGATAGCAAGCTGGAAGCGGAGTTTAACTTAACTCCTTACTTGAAACCCGGACAAAAAAACCTGATCGCTTTCCAAGTATTCCGCTGGTGTGATGGCACTTATCTGGAAGACCAAGATTTCTTCCGTTACAGCGGTGTCGGACGTGATTGTTATTTATACGCCCGTAACCCAAAGCAACAGATCGCCGATATACGTGTGACTCCGGATCTGGACGCTCAATACCAAAATGGCTCGTTGGCTGTCAACCTGACCATGAAGGGTAAAGGTACGGTAGAGCTTGAACTATTGGATGCCCAGAATAAAGCTGTCGCTACCCAATCCTTGAACGCTTCCGGAAAGGTCAGCACGACGATAGAAGTCTCCTCTCCCCACAAATGGACCGCGGAGACTCCTTATCTATATACTTTACGGGCTACTTTAAAAGAGGGAGGCAAAACAATCGAAGTAATCCCTGTAAAAGTAGGTTTCCGTAAGATCGAATTAAAGAACGCCCAGATACTCGTGAATGGGCAACCGGTTCTTTTCAAGGGTGCCGACCGTCACGAGATGGATCCCGATGGCGGTTATGTCGTTTCACGTGAACGCATGATACAGGACATACAGATCATGAAGAAATTCAACTTGAACGCCGTTCGTACCTGCCACTACCCGGATGATAACTTCTGGTACGATCTTTGCGATAAATACGGTATCTATGTCGTAGCCGAGGCCAATGTAGAGTCTCACGGAATGGGATACGGCGAGGAAACGTTAGCCAAGAACCCATCTTATAAGAAAGCGCATCTGGAACGTAACCAACGTAACGTCCAACGTGGTTTCAACCATCCGAGTATAATCTTCTGGTCCTTGGGTAACGAGGCGGGATACGGTCCTAACTTCGAGGCCGCTTACGATTGGATCAAAAACGAGGATCCCAGCCGTGCCGTACAATACGAGCAGGCCGGAAAGACCGGAAAGACAGATATCTTCTGCCCGATGTATTACAACTACGAGGATTGCGCTAAATACTGCGAGGACAACTCCATGCAAAAGCCTTTGATACAATGTGAGTACGCCCATGCCATGGGTAACTCTCAAGGTGGTTTCAAGGAATATTGGGATTTGATCCGTAAATACCCGAAATATCAAGGAGGCTTCATCTGGGACTTCGTGGATCAATCCGTACGCTGGACCGGCAAGAACGGGAAAATGATCTATGCTTATGGCGGCGATTTCAATAAGTTCGACGCTAGCGATAATAACTTCTGCGATAACGGCTTGATCAGCCCGGATCGTGTTCCGAACCCGCATATGTACGAGGTGGGGTATTATTACCAAGATATCTGGACAACCCCCGGCGATCTGTCGAAAGGTGAGATCAAGGTGTACAACGAGAATTTCTTCCGTGACCTTTCCGCTTATTATCTGGAATGGGAAATGCTGAAAGGTGGCAAGGTTGTTCGTAGCGGACGTGTCGATGACCTGAAAGTAGCTCCCCAACAAACATCAACGATCCGATTGGATCTAGGCGAGACTTGCCAATGCACGGAATGGTTGCTGAATGTATCTTATAAACTGAAGAACCGTGAGGGCTTATTACCCGCCGGACATACCGTGGCCAAGGATCAGCTGACGTTGAACCCGTACAAGGCTCCATCTATGGATTTGAAAAACGTGGAAACAACCAATATCGAAACCAAGGCTCCAGCCGTACAAGATAACGACGCCAATTACCTGATCGTGGAAGGTTGTGGTTTCCGTACCGAATTCAACCGTGAGAATGGTTACCTGATCAAATACGAGGTAAACGGCCAAGACATGATCAAGGAAGGAGAGGCTTTGACTCCTAACTTCTGGCGTGCGCCGACAGACAATGATTTCGGAGCTGGCCTACAGAAAAAGTACGCCGCATGGAAGAATCTGGAGATGAAGCTGACTTCTCTTAACCAACGGATGGAGAACAAGCAAGTGATCGTAGAGGCCGCTTACGATATGCCGACCGTATCCGCCAAGTTGAACTTGACGTACGTGATCAATAACAAGGGTGCGATCAAGGTTACCCAGAAAATGACAGCAGACAAGAATGCCAAGGTATCCCCCATGTTCCGCTTCGGTATGCAAATGCCGATGCCGAGATCTTTCGAGAATATCGAATACTACGGCCGTGGTCCCGTGGAGAATTATATCGACCGCAAGGGTAACGCTGACTTGGCTATTTACCGCCAGACCGTAGATGAGCAATTCTATTCGTATATCCGTCCGCAAGAGAATGGAACGAAATCGGATAACCGCTGG
>OHRW01001050.1_pt1 | contig 11048 bp, 8 predicted proteins | sample 1578541 | NCBI WGS metagenome assembly OHRW01 (sample SAMEA3879519, study PRJEB24766) | human gut metagenome | biome: human-associated habitat; feature: feces | place: USA | collected 1985/1987 | reverse complement strand
CCATTGCAATCTGATCCACGGTCTTCACTGCCGCATCATATTTTTTCTTGTCAATATAGAACCATCTGGTCATATCCATACACTGGTTCCAGAGGATCACCGCCAGCACCAGAACTGCAAGTGCCCTCACACCAGCAGAGATTTTTCTGCCAGCCGTATTCTTCGCTTTTTGGGCCAAAGTTCCCGTCAGCTGCCAGATCCCATACACAAAAAGCAGCGCTCCGTATCCACAGAAGACCGGCAGGAACTGTGCCGAACGGTACAATGTGGCTTTTCCTTCAATGAACAGAAGAGAAAACGCTGCCAAATAAGCGGCAGGCAACAACAGAAGTGCCCACAGATCTCTGCCGCGGATCACCCGCACCAGCGTCACCACAAGGATCGCAGCCGCTGATAATATAAAAATCCGGATCGGCAGATACGCATAGGCAAACACACCATACAGCACAAAGGTCCTCTTGAGGATCATGGCAAGCTCCCCGAAAGCCCCCGGCTGCAGCATCCAGCCCAGCATTTCCGTCACGGAACGCTGTACCGCCTCTCCCCGCAGATATTCCAGGTGAAATGCTTTCGTCACTACCACGATCATCACACTACGCAGCACAATGGCCACAAGCGCCGCCACCGCACCGGCCACCAGTGTGGCAAATATGTCCTTCTCCTGACGTCCCCGTGCGATCCGCTCCGTCAGCAGCAAGAGCATCAGCCCCGCCAGCCACAGGATCATAAAGGACTCGTAACATCCCATGGCGATCCATAAAAAGACTGCTGCCGTCAGGATCTTAGCCACTGCCAGGCATCCCAGTTTCTGCCGGATACCGGATCCTTTTTGCATTTTCCGGGTACTGCTCTGCCATTCCCTGACACAGCACAGGCTGATGCCACAGCACAGATAGCCAATGGCGATACCGTTATGCAGGAAATAAGTAAAGACTTCACTGATCAGGGGACTGGAGAGAAAGACAGCACCGAAGAAAGCATAGCCTGCCGTCGGAACCTTCTCTCCCAATACAGAATAAAACAATGCAGACCAGACGACCGCTGCCAGCACCAGTATCACAACTGCCGCAAAATCCGTCACGAAGGGAACAAACTCTGCCAGCGATACCACCTTATTCAGCAAAAACAGAACCCACCGCCCCACAATGGCGATCAGTCCTTCTTCAAAATAATATAAGGATGGCGTATCATCGATGCCGATGGTTGCATTGGTCACCTTATAGCCGTAGGCACACACCGCTGTCAGTAACAGGATCCCCATATACAGGCGGTTCTGCTGGAAGTGTTTCCCGTAGCTCTTCCATTTCTGCATCACTTTTTCCATGCTCTTCATCCATTCCTTTTTCTTATTCGTCCATTACTGTGCTACTCTTCCTCCAGCTTCTCCAGGCGGAAGATTGCAAAATCATAATACATATAATGAAATTCCAATACCTGTTCATAGCTGTACTCATCTTCCATTTCATTGGGGTAGCCCCCCTGGAAGCAGATATACCACAGATTATCATAAGTGTCCAGCTGACTGTAACTGCTCAGTGCTTCCGTATTCACAAAAGGAAGACTGTACAGCTTATATGCGATCGTGTAGTAATGCAGTTCCGGATGATACACATTCAAAAAGATCGTATGCGTATACGGTCCGATGATCGCATCATTCTCCGTCATGTATTCCTCCACGAAATTCTCGTAGGTTTCCAGACCGTCATCATATTCCAGACTGATCTCGGAGGTATACTGTAACAGGAAGCAGAGACCTGCCGTTCCCAGAAGGCCTGCAGCCCCTATTTTCCTGCTTTTGCCTTTTGTGTTCTCCGTGATCTGTGCAAATCCCACGGCATACCACAGCATGACAAAGCCCATGCCCGGGAACGCATAACGGCCCATAAAACAGTTATTGACCGTAGCGGAGATCACGCCTCCCACGATACCCGTCAGGGCAAATGTGCCAAACGCGATGGCCGGTGCAATGTTATGATTCTGTCTCACCCAGTCCACGGCTCCGTAACTGAGTACCAGACATAATGCCATTCCCAACAGTACGACAATGCCAATGGGAGTCTCCACCGCTGAGAACCATTCCTTACAATAATCCATCACGGAATACAGCGTTGCCAGTTCCGCAGTGGAACCGTCATCGTAGCGCATCCGCAGGACAAATTGCCGGATCGTCACCACCAGCCAGGGAGAAAACACCAGCGCCACCGTAAATCCGGAGATAAAATACCCCTTGATCAGCTCCTTCTTATGGCAGATCAGGATCACCGCGAAAAACAGCAGATAGAATAAGAACGTCTGGATCAATGCAAAGGTATGACAATATACCGTGCCGATACTGGCGATGCAGAATACGATCCATTTTTTCCGGGTCGGTTCTCTGAAAATGTCATAGGCAGACAGTCCCGTCAACGTCAGAAAGAACAGAGCCACCGCATACATTCTCACATTTCCCGCCTGTACGCTGAAGATCGGCATCAGCAGGGAAAACAGCATAAAATACACCGAAATCTTACGATCAAACAATTTTGCCACATAATATTTTCCCAGCAGCATATATCCCAGCATGAACAGCACGGACATCAGCTTCAGTGCCCAGAAATGGGTTCCTCCCCCACACAGATGATAGAAGCTTTTTAACAGCACATAGTAAAACGGTGAGTGATCATCCGTGGCTGTAATATAGATCAGCCGCTTCCAGGGCAGGGATACCATGGATGCCGAATAAGCCTCATCATACCAGAGGCTGTTGGTAATGCAGAAGGCTCCCCAGAGAAGCAATGCCGCCACCGGCAGTCCATGCCACAGCAGTGCCCACATATTGTTCTCTGTGAAATTATGCTGTTTTCTTCTCTGTGTCTCCATTACGTCTATAGTTCCTTCCCGTTCTGTCTTTTTTCACATATCAGATTTCAAAATCTTTTTCCATATCTTTCGATCTTTTATCAGTATCTCCGGTACAGCACCATATCCGCATCCCTGCCGAGCTCTTCATACCCTGCCGTCCGGCACATTTCATCGATGGCTCCACCGCTCACAGTTGCCAGATAACGACTCTGCAGCTCTGTCAGATGCTCCGTAATATATTCCCGTTCACAGCAGCTGATGCCAAAGCCCTTCGGTGCACTGTACAAAAGCTGCCATTTCAGATTCTGATGGCCTTCCGGGGTCTCATCTCCGAAGGTCCAGATCACTACATTCTCATAATTCGGCACCTGTTCTGTGTCCATGGCCAGTTTTTCCGAGAAGATTTCCTGTGCCTGCCGTTCCTCTGTCACATAGGGAATCTGATAGTCATAGGGCTCCACCGCCTTGAAGCTGTACAGATACAGGAAAGCCGCTCCCAGAAGCACCGCTTTCTTATAATATCTGGTCTCCAGCATACTGACGATGAAAATGCCTGCTGCGATAAAGGTCAGGAAATGTTTGCTGCCTTCCACCATTTTGTACATGAGCAAATGTGCGAACAGCATGGCGATGAGGCTCAGGGCAAAATGCACTTCAATAACCAGCTGGTTGTGCAGTTCCCGTTTTCTGTCCTCTGTCAGTGTGTACGGTCCGAACAACGCCTCCCGTACCTTCTTATCCTCCGGCTCCATCGCGATCCGTTCCACCCGCTTCGCCCGGCGCAGTGTGCGGATGTCCAGAAAACTCTGCACCAACAGGATCAGCAGCACCAACAGATAACCGTCAAAAAAGGCTCCGGAAGCCAGACCATTCCGTCCCCCTTCGATACAATGTCTGTAGAATTCCAGTCCTTTCCAGTAAAGTGTTCCGAAAAGGTTGCGGAAGCCCGCGCCGATCCCATCAGTGAAAAAGGTAGTGATCCAGTCCGTATAAAACAGCGGTGTAAAATATTCCGCTCCCAGATAATGTTTGATCAGGGCATAGGTAATTCCCGTTGCCGCTACTATCAGAATCGATCCGATCCACCCTGCCTTTTTATTACGGCAGATCCAGAAATAGCAGGCCAGAGCCAGAAACAGCAGCATATAAGGCCGCATCAGGGTCAGCAATACCGAGATTACGAACATGGCGATCAGTTTCCCGCGGCTCTCCTTTTTCAGATAGCTCATGGCCAGTCCGTAGAACAGGATCAGCAAGCTGAAGCAGATCACCTCCGGCATACCGGACAGCATATATCTGACAAACAGGGAATACAGGCTGAACAATACCGTCAGGATCCCCAGCTGTTTCCAGGTGGGCTTCACCAGCCAGACAAATACAAACATGGCAATCGTCAGCAGCACGATATTGCAGATCACCGGAGACAGCAGATTCCAGCCGAATAACAGTCCCCACAGGATCCAGGGAAATACCAGCACCGGACTCCATGCTGCAAAGGACAACTGCAACGCATGACTTTCGTTAAAACCGAAATATCCCCGGGGAAAACCGTAATTTACGATTCCCTCCACCTGCTTGAAATAGAATAATTCGTCGTTCCATTCCGAAGAGGGAAGATACACCTGTCCGATGCTTCTTCCTTCCGCTGCCGTCCGTACCAGACAGCAGAGCAGGGGAAGCAGTGCCATCAGTACCGCTTTCAGCAGTGTCATATAACGTTTGTCCTGTTTCCACCAATCCACAAAACGTTCTTTCTTCATCCGTTTTCCTGTTACCCTTCTGTTTTATTTCGATTTACCGGTCTTCCTCACCCAGATGGATCTTTTCCCGGATCACATACTGGGGAGAATTATTCATGCTGATGTAAATACGTCCCACATATTCCCCGATCAGTCCCAGCATGATCATGATCATGCCGCCGAAAAATACCACGGCTGCCATCAGGGCACTAAAGCCCATGGGCACATTAGGATTCACCAGACGCTTGATAATGGTATAGATTCCATAGAGGAAGCCCATACCGGCACATCCCACACCCAGTGTAGTGGCAATCCGCAGCGGTTTCACCGAGAATGCGGTAAATCCGTTGAACCATAAGCCCAGCAGCTTTTTCAATGTATATCCGGAACTGCCTTCCTCTCTTTCCCTGTGACACACCGCCACATTGGTAATGTTTTTGGTGGCCCGGAGCACCAGTCCAATGACATAGGGGTAGGAATTCTCATAGCGGATCATATCCTCCACCACGAATCTCTTCACTGCAAAATAGCTGGAAATATACAGATCCGCCGGTTTATCCAGCATCATCCGGGTCATCAGCTCATTGACCTTGCTTCCCATATTCCGGAATGTGGAATGCTGTTTATGTTCGTAGCTGGCGTAAACGGCATCGAAACCCTCTTCCAGCTTGCCCAGCAGCTTGTCCACTTCATCCGCCGGTGTCTGTCCGTCATCATCCAGACACACCACGTAATCGCCGTCGGAATGACGAAGTCCCGCCATCAGTGCCGCATGCTGTCCGAAATTCCGGGCAAAGCCGATTCCCTTGATATTGTCATATTTATCACACAGATCCCTTATGGTTCCCATGGTATTGTCCGGGGAAGCATCGTTCACCAGAAAAATATCGTATTTATACTGCGTGAGTTCCTGCATTTTTTCCCGGATCTCCTTCACCACATGGGGTAAGGTATGTTCCGAGCGATAACAGGGGATTACAAAACTTACTTTTTTCATAATTGTGTTCTATTCCTCGTTTTCCTGATCATTTCCGGAATTCACTGCTGCCATCCAGACGATGTCCCGGTAGTCGCCTTCAATACACACATCGTCCCGCAACAGGCCCTCTCTGCGAAATCCCGCTTTTTCATAGCTGCGGATCGCCTGCCCGTTCTCCGACAGAGCCCGCAGATACACTCTGTGCAGCTGTTCTTCCTCGAAGCAGTACCGGAGCATCAGCTTTGCCGCTGCCGTACCGGCACCTCTGCCTCTGGCATCGGCCTCTCCGATGAAAATACCGTATTCCGCCTTGTTATGATGTCTGTCAATATCCCGGATATAGACGGATCCCAGTGGCTTGTCGTTTGCCAGATCACAGATGATCATCTGCACCACATCGCCGGTCTCCACATGGGTCCGGATCCAGTTCTCATGGGACTCTCTGGTAAAAAGAGCCTGATAGATAAAATTTTTCCGCACGGCATCACTGTTGCGCCATGCCACGATCCGGTCGGTATCCTCACGGGTCATCAGCCGTAAATAGATTCCTGCTCCGGTATCCCGGTAAACTCCGGGAATCCGTTCCGGCGCTATCCGCTTTTTTATTTCTGTCCGCATGGTATCCTGCATAATATTCACTCCTTATGCCTGTCTGTAGGCATTGCACAGATCGATCACTCTGGCGATCTCATCCTCCCGCATCTCCGGGAACAGTGGCAGGGTCACGCAGTGTGCGGCCAGATATTCCGCATTGGGACAGTCTCCCGGCTGATAGCCCAGATTGGCATAAGCCTTCTGTAAATGGCAGGGTACCGGATAATGCATGTTACATTCCACATCATTTTCTGCCATATACCGGATAAAGTCTTCATGATCCGGCACCGTGATGACAAACAGATGGAAGACCGGAGTGGTGTTCTCCGGATGTCTCTGCATGGTGATCAACGGATTTGTGATCTCCTTCAGATAACGATGTCCGATCTCCTGCCGTCTCTTCGTCCACTCCGGCAGATATTTCAGGCTGACACTCATCACTGCCCCCTGCAGACCTTCCAGCCGGTAGTTGTAACCGATCTCATCATGATAATACCGCACATCACAGCCTTGATTCTTCAGACGGTCGATATGCTTATAATATTTTTCTTCCTGACAGGTAACACTGCCGCCCTCACCAAAGGCGTAGAGGTTCTTGCCCGGGTAGAAGCTGAAGCAGGCCAGGTCTCCCAGCGTTCCCACATTTCTGTCCTCAAACTTTGCTCCGTGAGCCTGGGCACAATCCTCCACCACAAACAGTCCGTGACGGTCTGCGATCTTGCGGACTCCCGCATAGTCAAAAGGCTGACCGTAGAGGTGAACACCGATAATGCCTTTCGTCTTTTCCGTGATCTTAGCCTCCAGTACGGAAGGATCGATTTCCCAGGTATCCGGCGTACAGTCTGCGAACACCGGTGTGGCTCCTGTATAGCTTACCCCCCATGCAGTTGCTATATAAGTATTGGCCGGAACGATCACTTCATCCCCGGGGCCTACACCCAATGCCAGCATTGCCAGATGCAAAGCGGAGGTACCGTTGTTGACACCACTGGCAAATCTGCTTCCCACATAGGCGGCAAACTCTTTGTCAAAGGCATCTGCATATTTTCCGCCGGAAAAAGCGGTCTCTTTACATACGTTCTCAATGGCTTTCCGGTAGGCTTCCGCATGTGCCTCCACATCTCTTGTCAGATCGATTCTTTTAATATGTGCCATGGTATTATCCTTCTTTCTTCCGTTTCCGGGGCAAAAGCCCTCAACCTTGATGCCTACGGATTGTTCCGTGCTACGCACTTATGAGCGAGTTCATGTGGGCTTAGATCTTTTTCCCCTGGCATCTTATATATGCTTCTTAATATAAAACTCGTTAAACAATCTTGCAATCTGTACCAGATAATTACAGATCGTCTTAAATACCTTAACGGTAGTATTGTAATCTTCCTGCCACTCCACCGGGTAATCCAGGATCTTCACGCCCCGCTTCTCCGCCCGTAACAGGAATTCGATCATATAGAACCAGCCGTTATCCTGACTGCAGCCCGCAATCAGGGAAAGAGCAGTCTGTCTGCGTACAAAGGTAAAGCCGCAGATGGCATCCGTGGACTTCATCCGCAGGAACAGTTTCAACAGAATCAACAGTCCCTGGGACGTGATCTTGCGATACCATTTTCTTCCCTTTGTATCGGATTCTCTGGCGAAACGGCTGCCGTTAATGTATTCGATCTGAGGCTGTGTTTCAAAAAGATGGATTGCCTCTCCCAGATGTTTGATATTGGTAGACAGGTCAATGTCCATATATCCCACCACGTCACCGTGGCTCAATTCCACACCTCTGCGGAAAGCCGCACCGACACCGCGGACATTGATTCTCTCATATCTTACTTTTTCATATTTCTGACAGAGCATCTCCGCGATCTGCGGGGTCTCGTCCTCGGAACCGTTATCCACAATAATGATCTCATAATCTTCAAATGCGATCTTGCGCAGATACTCCACCGTCCGTGTCACACCGCTTTCCAGCCGCAGACGCTCATTTAATACCGGAAAAATTATCGTAAACATCATTTTGTCAGTTTTTCCACTCCTTCTATTACATAACGCTGTCTCTTAAAGCTCATATTCAGAATGACGGACAGGTATTTGAAGATCAATGTCAGCATCACCGACATCATGAAAAATCCAAAAGAAATCAGAGTCATCAGGCTCATCCAGCCTTCCACCGGGCGTACCGTGCTGAAGATGGAATAAACGATCCACCCGAACATGATCACCATGACTGCAAACAGAATACTACTGATCAGCATGGAAAATTTCTCCAGTACATCCGTGAAAATGATCAGCGTATCCAGAGCCAGACTGCTGCGGGTATTCCGCTCTTCCCGGTTCCTGGTTCCCTTTGCCATCTCTTTATTGTCATAGACTATGGTCTCCGCCCGCAGTCCGCAGTTCATATACATGGCCTTGCGGTAAGGAATATACGCATTCATCTGATTCACACGGTTCACTGCCCGTCTGGAAATAATGCGGAAACGTTCCTGACGCAGCTTATGGGTATTACGGCTTCCCAAATTGTACACCGCATAGAAAAGTCTGGAGGTAAATGCTACATCCCGCTTCGGTGCCGCAGCCACCACGTCATAGCCTTCCAATGCCTTATGATAAATATCCATGATCAGGGACGGTTCAAAATCCAGCAGACAACGGTCGAATTCAAAGAGAAAATCTCCAACAGCCAGATCTCTTCCGGCGTTCATGGCCATTTCCACCCCCTGATAAAAGCTCAGATTGATCAGGCTCACCACATGGCGGGTATTGCTTTCTTCCAGATACCGGTGGATCTCCTCAATGGTATCATCCATGCAGCAGTCATTCACACAGACGATCTCATATTTTTCAAAATTCTGTTCCATGGTCCCGCAGACAGTCTTCAGGAACTCTCTGATATTTTTTCCATCGTTGTGCAGATACAGCACGCAGGATACGAAATTTTTCTCTTTATTCTGTATTGCTTCTTTCTCCATAATGTTTCCTTTTTCTTCGCGATTAATCTAAAAACGGATCCAGATCATATACGGTATTGATCTTGCCCGATAATACACTGATAAAAACAGGATCTTCGGAAAGAGCCCGGATTACTGTGGGTCTCGAATCGTCGATCTCCGAAGCCTTCAGAATGGGCTTCATGGAAAACAAAGATTTCTCATAGCTGAACGCATACTCTTCCCGCATATATTTCCGTGCCAGTGTGGACATATACTCCCAGGCGCTCTCCGGTCTGCCGGGGCAATCGTTACAGTTCCCCAGAAAACCTCCCTGACAGCAGTTGCCATTCTCTCCCACACAGGGAAACTGTGGTGTCGCATCATAGCTGGTCTTATGAGGAGTAAAGGTTACCGAAGTCAGGGAATGATAACCGGTCTTTCCAAACGGCATAATGGAGAAAAAGGGGCCATCCATTACCGTAAAACCGATATTCCGGATCTTATCGCTGGCTTTGCAGAGAATGATCTCGCACAGTTCATATTTCAGTCCGAAATCCTGAGTCTCCACGCCCTTTACTTTCCTCAGGATCTGATTCACAGAAGCATAGGTGGCATTCAGGACAAAGGGAGCCCGGTAGACCTCCTGTTTTCCTTCGTGAAGTGCCGTCACCTCATAACAGTCCGTCTGCTTTTCGATCTCCGTGATCTTCCGTCCGAAATGCAGCTTTATGCCGGGATATTTTGCAATCTCTTCCATGAGGTAATCCCGCAAAATATGGGCATCGTACGTATATTCCTCCGTCAGGAACGCTCCATCACACAAGCCAGGCTGAAAATACTCTTCCACCGGAAGAGGTTTGCAGGGGATCCCCGCATCCTGACAGAATTTGCGGAACTCGGTTGCGTCTGTCCAGGAAAAATGGCTGGAAGTCGCGTAAATCTGCTCAAACTTCGTATGAATACAGAAGGAATAGTCCTCCACAAAACGCTTGAAATACCCCGCTGATTTCATAGCGGTGGACAGAGATCTGGGATAATGGTAGCCCATGTGAACTCTGGCCTGATTGATATATGTGGCTCTGGTAAAAGGAGCCTGTTCGATCTCCAGTACCTCTACCTGTTGTCCTCTTTTTCCACAGTACAGGGCCGCGTACAAGCCATACAGTCCCGCACCGATGATCAGTTTATCCATTTTTCCTCCTGCCGGTGACAAGCGCCAGTACATAAGGCAACGCCAGCATCACCGGATATACATATCGCATCTGTACGGTGGGCCCGAACAACATGGTCCCGTAATAGCCTGCCACAATGGCAAGGGGCAGACAGAACCGCTTCCTGTCTACGATCACCAGCACTGCTGCCAGGGCCAGATACAGCCACAGATAGCTTCCCGGCACGAAGAGATATTTCAATACCGGAGTCCGCAGATAACTGTTGTTCTCCGCCCAGCTCTCCAGCTGTTCAAAGAGCCACGGCCATTTGCTGTCCTTGTAGATCCCTCTGTCATTCAGCGTGTCTTCTTCCCATCTGGTCTGCACATAGCTTAATCCTGCTCTGCCCTCCACACGGTTCACATCCGCATGGGTCGTATCAAACGGAGACAGGAACCCGGCATTGGTAGCCAGTGCCGCATTGATCATATCTCCCGGATACTGCGTCAGCAGGTGCAGATATACCCGGATAAATTCACCGGAACGGTAGCGTGCCACATATGTGTTGGTATGTCTTTTGACAGGATCCGCAATTCCGGGATCATAATCCCGATACGCCTCATCCAGAATAAAATCATTGATCAGTGCTTTGTCCGCCGCATCCATGGTATTGTCATCCTCCGCAAGGACGCTTACTCCCCCGTGATAGATCATACAGCGGGATAACTGCTGGATCGGCATGCTCAGCATCTCCCGGCGGTCTCCCTGTTCCGCATGCGTGGCGGAAAATACCGCAGACAGCACAAAAAGCCCTACGCAGAAA
>OHRW01001048.1_pt1 | contig 11072 bp, 10 predicted proteins | sample 1578541 | NCBI WGS metagenome assembly OHRW01 (sample SAMEA3879519, study PRJEB24766) | human gut metagenome | biome: human-associated habitat; feature: feces | place: USA | collected 1985/1987 | reverse complement strand
AATAAGATTACGAAAATTAAGATTACAAATAAATATATTTGCTAAACCAAAAGCCTTTAGAGTATAATATCTCTAAGGGCTTTTTTGTTATGTAACAATATAGCAATTATATATTTTGTATAGAGGCGGTGGCGCATGAGCAGGACGGTTGCAATAGGAAGAACTGATACAAAGGGGAGTGTCCGAAGATAGAATATACTGCTATGGTGTGGCTTTTAAAGGAAAACAGGTTGTTATAAAGATGGGAAAGTAAGATAAAACCCAGGGCTGTCTTCTAAATTAAGAATAATAATCTAAAGCAAAAGGTGCTGTCGCCTCAACGATTTTCAATCGTTAAAGCGACAGCACCTTTATGATTAGAATCAGTCCGAAGCTGGATATTGTTAATTACAGCTTCTGGTTATCCTTCATATATTCATCATATAATCCGATAACCTTATTCATAACCTCAGGACCAGGAGCACCGAGAGTAAGTCTCTTTTCTACACATGTCTTAAGGCTTATAGCTTCATATACATCTTCTTCAAAGACAGGACTTATTTTCTTGTATTCATCAAGTGAGAGGTCATCAAGAGCGATTCCCTTATCTATGCACATAAGTACAAGCTGTCCTACGATACCGTGGGCATCTCTGAAAGGAACACCCTTCTTTACAAGGTAGTCGGCAGCATCTGTTGCGTTAGTGAAGCCCTTCTTAGCAGAGTCTTCCATACGTGCATCGTTGAACTTCATAGTATCAATCATGCCCTTGAACAGGCTTACACAACCCTTTACAGTATCAATAGCATCAAAAGTAAGCTCTTTATCTTCCTGCATGTCTTTGTTGTATGCAAGAGGAATTCCCTTCATAGTTGTAAGTATGCTCATAAGTGCACCATATACACGTCCTGTCTTGCCACGTACAAGCTCTGCTATGTCAGGGTTCTTTTTCTGTGGCATGATGCTTGAACCTGTGCTGAATGCATCATCGAGCTCAATGAACTTATATTCGTTAGAATTCCATATACATATTTCCTCAGAGAATCTGCTTAAGTGCATCATGATAGTAGAGAGTGCGCTTAAGAACTCTATAACATAGTCTCTGTCAGACACAGAATCCATACTGTTAAGTGTTGGTCCGTCAAAGCCAAGAAGACTGGCTGTCATTTCCCTGTTGAGAGGGTATGTAGTTCCTGCAAGGGCACCAGCACCAAGAGGACAGTAGTTCATTCTTTTATAGATATCGTGAAGTCTGCTTCTGTCACGCTTAAACATCTCAAAGTAAGCACCCATATGATGTGCCAATGTGATCGGCTGTGCTTTCTGCAGATGGGTAAAGCCCGGCATGATCGTCTCTGTATTTTCTTCCATAATATGTAAGATTGTAGTCAGAAGTTCTTTTAACAGTCCGTCCACCGCGAGCACCTCGTCCCTGGTGTAAAGACGCATATCGAGTGCCACCTGGTCGTTACGGCTGCGTCCGGTATGCAGTTTTTTACCAGTATCTCCAAGACGGTCGATCAGATTTGCCTCCACAAAACTGTGAATATCCTCATATTCCGATGTGATCTCTAATTTTCCGCTCTCCACATCCTCCTTGATCTCCTGCAGTGTTGTGATGATGTCGTTCATCTCCTGCTCCGTTAAAATGCCCTGTTTTCCAAGCATTTTGACATGTGCAATGCTGCCCTCAATGTCCTGTTTATAAAACTTCTGGTCAAATGTGATAGACGCATTGAAATTATATACAAGCTGATCTGTTGCCTTTGTAAAGCGTCCTCCCCATAACTGTGCCATATCTAAATCCTCACTTTCCTTACATAAATTATCTTCCATTCTACATGAAGTGTCTTTTCGCCGCAAGTCCCTGTTGTATTTTTATACAGGAATTTATGCATTCCCAGCTGCCGCTTTTGCCGCGATCTGTGCATCCCGCTCCCGCTTTGAGAAAACACAGCCACAGTAATACTGGCGGTACATGCCATACTCCTCCGATAGTTCCACGGAACGCTTATAGCCATTCTTCTTTTTAAAATCAGAATTCAAATATGCGATCCCGTATTCTTCCGACAGACGGTCCCCGATCTCATTTAATTTTTCCGCATTTTTGAGCGGGCTGATAGATAATGTCGTCGTAAAATAATCCATGTGAAGTTCCTTTGCAAGCTCTGCCGATTCCCTAAGGCGCAGCTCATAACAGCGGAAGCAGCGTTCCCCGCCCTCTTTCACATCCTCTAAACCGCGCGCCATCTCATAAAAGCACTCTTTGTCATAGGTTCCCTCCACAAAAGAAATCGGATATTTTGCCGGAAGCCGCTCAATAAAATGCTGCTGTTCCGCCACACGCTTTGTATATTCTTCCTCCGGATAAATATTCGGATTATAATAAAAAACCGTAATTTTAAAATACTGGGACAGATACTCCAGACAATAAGAGCTGCACGGCGCACAGCAGCTATGCAGCAGCAGGGAAGGCACTCGCTCTTCGCGCTGATTTTTTGCAATGGTTTCCTCTAACATTTTCTGATAATTCTGCTTCAATCTTCTGCCTCCCATGACAATATTTCTTTTGCACGCGCCCTCCAGGTATGTCCGGCACAAAAGGTCTGATATGCATTTTCCCGGATTTCTGAACGGAGTTTTTCATTTTCCATCAGTTCCCCGGCAGCCTCGGAAAGCGAATCTATTTTTGCCAGCGAATAAAACATCATATCCTTGCGGTTTTTAAAATGCGCACACCGGTACGGATTCGAATCTGTCAGCACCACGGTACGGTTCGCCATCCCTGCGATTGCCCGGTCATGGACGCCCCGGTTAAAGATCGGCGAAACATCAAGCATGATCTGTTCTCTTGCAATCTTTTCAAAGGAAAGATCAAAGGTGACCGGCTTCTCGATCGTCCGGTATCTCTCATACGGTGTCTGGTATTTTTCCCATCCCTCGCCGACTAACTGAACCGGTATTTTCTTTTTCAAGAGTTCATCGAGTGCCGCTTTCCGGAAATAATCCCTGATATAAGCATCCGACGCATACATCGTATTCATAAAAAGTGCAAACTGCGCTTCGTCAAGCTCCATGTCATCTTCTTTTAAACATGCCGCAAATGCTTCTTCCATTGGAAGTTCCGGCACCGCAATCCGCATTTCTATGATCCGCTTCATCATCCCGCAAAATGGCTCCGGTGCCGCCTTTACGATATCATATACTTTTTCCGGCGCATCATAAGTCCCCATAAAAAGGATATGGTCTGCGGGATTTTTTTCGCCGTCAAATAAAGCGATGGTTGCGCCAAGCGGAAGCATATGTACGCTCTTTACCTGCGGATGATATTTTTTCACATAATCTGCCTGCCCCTCGTCAAGAACGATCGCATGAAAGTTTTTTGCCCGCGTCATCAGACAATTATAATGAAACAACGGATGATCCACGATATAATCATAAAACGGCCCGTCGAACAGGTCGATCACCGGTGTTCCGTCATCCATCGCAAGCCGTGGCAGCAAGGAATTAAAATCAAATACTGCACGATATTTTTTCCCAAAAAACGGAGAAAGCACGGCATCAAGATCATCCTGGGATGTAAATTCACAAACAGTAGTCTCATATCCCAGATCATCAAATGCCGCCGCAAGCTGATGTGCAAAAAAATTTCCGGACAAATAGCAGATCTCTCTGGAACAGAATACTAAAATCTTTTCCTGCAATTCCATCGGTCATTCCTCGATTCCAAACATTTCTGCACAGATGCGTTTTCCATGTTCCGTGCGGAAAATTTTGTTGTATGCATGCATCACAGCCTCTTTTGTCACGCCATCCTCATAGAGATTGACCAGAAAATCTGCCTCCACCAGTATCTGGTAATCCAGACCGTCAATCTGGTCATATGTATGGTGATGTCCGACCAGATAGGACACCCTCCGGATGATTTTTTCGTCAAAATGCAGTCTGCCAAGCATCTCCTCTGCCACTGCCGGCCCTTCCTGCTCCTGAAGCCTGCCGTTACTGCTTCCATACTTTTCCTCCGCCACTTTGATCCCGATATCATGTACATAGGCAGCCGCCTCGAGTGTCAGCAGTTCTTCCCCCTGCATGCCGGAAAGTTCCCCGATCAGCTTTGCATAGCTGTGTACCTTTGTAAAATGCTGGATTCTTTTGGGATCATTCCTGTAATACTGTATCATTTCACAAAATAACTGATTTAAATTCATCTTTTTTTCCTCCTGTAAATACAAACGGACTCCTGCTAAAAGTCTCCCCATAGCAAAAGTCCGTTTCCATACTCATCCCTTAATCTCTCACATAACGCAGGCATAAAATCCCGACCAAATATTCTACCACACACAGCACCATAAAAACAGTGGCTCCGGTGAGAACCCCGGCTATGATCTGAACGATCACAGCGATCGCATGCAGCCAGATCGGCACATCATGCAGGCAGCAGGCAATTCCAGTCTCTAATAATACGATCAGACAGACTGGAACGACCGGCATATGCAGTGCAATGATTCCTGTCAGAATCACCGCAAGTGCTGCAACAATAACTGCAAACAGCATCAGCATACTCTGATTCTCCGCAAACAGTGTTCCCAGTGTGCCTCCTATACTTTTTTTCCTGCGCTGTTTTATGGATACGCGCGGCTCCTCTTTTTTTACATAATTTTCAGGTTCACTCATACCTTAATCCCTCTCCTCTTTCTGCTATAATGTCATCCGGATAAATAATTCCATTTCCCTATGACATGCTGTCTTTCGTCATTATATCAATTTATAACAAAAAGAACAAGTAGTTTTCACTTTACCATATTCTATGACTCATTTACCAGTTTCCCCGTTATATGTTCCGGATTTAATTCCAGACATAACACACTCGACCCGCATTTTGAAAGTTCCACTTTCACATATTCCTTATCGTCAGTAAATTTATCACACATATTCGTGCATATCTGATTTATTGTGTCCTGATCTTCTACAAAGCGGACACGTCCGAACACAATAACGCTCTTTATATTCAGCGCCCAGTCATTTTCTTTCCGATAGCCTTTATCATAGACGCAGAAAGAAACCTTGTCACAGTTTTTTATCGCATCTATTTTATGTCCCGATTTTGCACCGTGAAAATAAATTTTCCCGTTTTTTTCATTGTACCAATGAGTGACAGGCATACCATACGGATAACCATCGTCACCTAATACAGAAAGCACGCCTCTCGGTTCATTTTTCAAAATCTCCATACATTCTTCCTTGCTCAATTCCTGTTTAAATCTTCTCATTTTACGAAACATTGATATAGACTCTCTTTCTTTCATTTAATCATATAAACCATTTTTTCATTTTGAATGGCATCCTCACTGTCAGAATAATGTTACCACCAAAAGTGCCAGCAGACACAGGATTTCTCCGATCACCGCACTCCGGTACAAAAGCACATTTACCCGCACGATATCCTCCGCTTCCACCGGTCTTAAATCATCCCCGATAAATGGCTTTTTTACGATTTTTCCAAAATAGCTTGCATCCCCCGCCAGGCGAAGATGCAGGGCACCTGCACAGGCTGCCTCGGTCTGGGCAGAGTTCGGACTTGCATGATTGTAACGGTCACGCTTAAAAATGCGCAGGGCATCTTTCCCGGAAAACTGTTTTCCCGGCCCATAGGCGGCTGCAATCATCAGCGCCGCACTGATCCGCGCCGGGATATAATTCACCACATCATCGAGTTTTGCTGCCGTCCTTCCAAAATTCAGGTAACGTTCATTCTTGTAGCCCACCATCGAGTCCATCGTGTTGACTGCCTTATATAAAAACCCTAACACCGGACCTCCGATCGCCAAACAGATCATCGGAGCAATCACACCGTCCGACGTATTTTCTGCTACTGTCTCCACAGCCGCTTTCGCGACCCCTGCCGCATCCAGATTTTGCGTATCGCGTCCGACGATCATTGCCACTGCATTTCTTGCGCCCGCAAGATCATCTGCCCGCAGACGTTCATACACTTTCATGCTCTCAACTTTCAGGCATTTCGTCGCAAGGATCTGATAGGTCATGATACTTTCTAAAATACAGCCTGCCACCGGCGCAATCGCATAAGCTCCCCACAGCAAAAGACCGCTCACCGCTCCAGTCGCAAGCAGTACAACGGTCACTAGCAAAATACCTGCGCGCCGTTCTTTTTTTTCATTTCTTATGCCTGTCACATCAAGCAGTCTATGATCCAGCGCTGCGATCAGATTTCCGATCAGGCGCACCGGATGATACAGCCAGTGCGGATCCCCGATCAGTAGATCCAGCAGAAATCCCGCCAGAAATGCTATCATATGATAATACATGTCTTTACTCTCCAAAAATTAATTTTTCATCACGCATGGAAATTGATGTCTCTTTTACCACCCCATTTGCGTCTACTGCATAGGACAGCGTACATTCATATCCCTGTCCGCACCTGCACTGATAGTCAAAATAGGAACCCTGTCCATAACTGTCAAAAAGTGCCATAATCATGCCGCCATGTACAATGCAGACAACCTTTTCCGGTACAGTTACCTGTTTTTCTAATTCCATCAGGCAATCCAACAGTCCCGCTTTACACCTTGTGATAAATTCTGCCCGGCTCTCTCCGCCCGGAAACGGCAGTGTGCCGCCACTGTCGATCCATCTCTGATAATCTTCATTTCCATTTAAATCAAAGTAAGTCTTTCCCTCAAAACTGCCAAAGTTCATTTCTTTCCATTTTTCTATGATCTGATAAGGCTGATCTTTATATAAAATCTCTTTTGTCTGTCTGCACCTTAGCATGGGACTCGTAAAAATAAGGTCTGCTGCAGGATAATTTTTCCTGTTGCGCAACAGCATTTCACATCCGTCCTCAGAAAGCGGTTCATCTGTCCAGCCAAGATAACTTTTTCTGCGGTTCGACGCTGTCTCTCCATGCCGGATAAATGCCATTGTTATTTTATTTTCTGTGCTATCCCGCATATCACACGCTCCACACTCTCCGAAGATTTTGCCAGAATGACCTGCATCCTTCCGACCTGCTCCCGGTACTCTCTTTCTTCTTTTAACATCGGCACCACACCGCATCCGACTTCATTGCAGATCACGATACAATCCGGGTTTTTCTTTATAAATGTTTCTGTGAGTTTTGGCACATCTGCCTGCTCTTTCACTTTTCTTCTTACCCACAGATGGAACTTATCTACTGCTTTTGCACCGCATAACTGCTCAAGTTCTGCGTTTTCGCCCGAAAAAATGTCGTTCTCTGATATATGATACGCTGTTTTTACATAATTGCGTTTTCCCTGTGCCACTCCACCTAAAACCAGTCTCATTTTACACCCTCTTTTTTTGTTATTTCTTTATCATCGTATAATTCCACATACCGCAGCTGCCACAACGATCACACACTCACACACTGTCACAAAATATCCTTCGGTATCCCCGGTAATACCTCCAAGTTCCTTTTTACATTTCTTATAATAATACAGAAAAGTAAGACCTGCGCCCACTAACACTGCCACTCCCGTCACTCCGTCTAAATACAGCATCAGCACTGCCACCGCTGCTGTCTGCAAAAACAGTGCGGTCTTTACGGCCCGCTCATGCGCTTTGCTCGTGAACATATACAAAAGTCCTTCTTTCTTTGCACCCGGAAAAGTCATCGCAGCAATACCGGAAAGACAGCGTGATAAGAAAAATCCGGCTGCCACGATCCCCGCCTGCTGTACTGCATCTATCTCTGAATATGCTCCGATATAAATCAGTTCATACAGCACCAGACAGATTACAGAAAAAGCACCTATATGCGAGTCCTTCAATATCTCAAGTTTTTTCTCTCTCGGCTGGTAAGAATGGAACGCATCCATCGTATCCATAAATCCATCCACATGAAATCCTCCGGTAACTGCAAGTGGAATGGCTGTGCCAATCATGGCAAATGCCACATTTCCAACCGAAAATTTTCCGCAGAACCACCACCAGAACATCGTGATACCGCCGATGGCCGCTCCAACCCACGGGAAAAAGCAGAATGCATACTTCATTTCTTTATCCTGCCAGGTAAACTGCGGCATCGGTATCTGTGAATACATGGAAAATGCAATGACCAGTGCTCTTAATGTTGTCATCATAATTTCTCCCCCTTTATAAAAATCGGGATTCCTGCCACAACCTCAATCACCGAATCCGCCATTTCTGCTAACTGTTGGTTGATCTGACCCAGATTTCTAATATATTCCATCGTTTCCGGTTCATAGATAATTCCGTCCTCAAAGATCTGGTTTGTCACGATCACCAGATGTCCGGTCTGGTCTTTCAAGTGCCTGATCTGGCGGACGATATTTTCTACACAGTTTGCATTTATCTCATCACCGACAGTCTCCGGGAACATCTCATTCGCCACAAGGTTTGACATGCACTCCAATAAAGCCACGGGCATCCGTATTTTTCCATGCAGCCTGGCACATCCCTGTTCTAAAAATTCTGACGTACATACTCTTCCATGTGATGTGTCACATGTCCGTTCCAAAGACTCTGACATGCATACCTGTGCAAAAGCTTCATCCACCTTGACAGGACACTCAGCCGTTTGAAATCCTTTCCCGGCGCGAAGTTTTCTGTGCCGTTCCACACGGCGTACGCCCTCTTCTCCATAGACACGCATCGTCGCAAGATAATATAAGTCTCCTTTTCCCGCCAGCTTTACCGCCACACCTTCTGCATATTCCGACTTACCACTGCCGCTTGCGCCTGTCACTACAACCATCATACGTCTGTAAACCTCTTGTATGCTTCCACCCTAATATCTGAAAATGTTGTCCGGTTACCATAGACTGCATGTACCGTATCGAGCAGTCCAAACATCAGAACGGCACCGGTTCCCTCACCGAGCGCCAGACTGCCATCAATGACCGGATGTACACCAAGTTCCTGTAAGATCAGTGCCGCTGCCGGTTCCCTGCTTTTGTGGGAAGCGATCAGGAAATCCTTTACGCCCGGAACAAGACGTTCTGCCACAAGTGCTGCAACTGCACTGATCACACCGTCCAGCACAACCGGGACACCGTAAACTGCGCCCCCGATGCAGACACCGCACAGTCCTGCAATATCCAGTCCGCCGACCGAACACAGAATACGAAATACATCTTTGGAGTCAAACTGATATTTTTTCCGCGCCTCATCGATCACCGCAATCTTATGTAATAATCCCGCGTCACTGAGTCCTGCACCTTTTCCGGTAATCGCTGCCGTCTCACAGTTTAACAATGCCGCCGCCACTGCGCTGCTTGTCGTCGTGTTTCCAATTCCCATCTCCCCGGTTGCAAGCAGTGTCACACCATCCTCTTTGCACTTTTTTACACTGTCGATGCCAGCTTCGATCGCAGCCAATGCTTCCTCCTCCGTCATCGCCGGCTGTTTTAAAAAGTTTTTTGTACCCCTGCTCACCTTTTTATTCCAGACGCCTTCCGGTGTTTCTTCCGCTGCGATCCCGACGTCGATTGGAATGACTTTAGCATTCGCCTGTGCAGCCATAAGGCAGACAGAGCTTTTTCGTTTTCCCATGGATTCTGCAACCTGATATGTGACTTCCTGCCCGGACTGGCTGATGCCCTCCTCAACGATCCCGTTATCCGCACACATCACGATCACTGCCTTCTTCTGTAACGGCACCCTCTCGTCCCCTGTCACTGCACCGATCTGTGTAAATATCTTTTCAAAGATTCCCAGCCCATCTAATGGTTTCGCTAAGGAATCCCAGTTTTCCTGTACCTTTTTTCGGATTTTCTCATCCGGTCTTCTGATACAGACATACCCCTGCATCGTATTCAGAACACGGTTGGTATACTTAATCACACCTGTTTTATCGATATAAATTTCAGAATTTACACTCTTTTCAAAGCTTTCATTTCCCTGATTCAGGTATCTTCCCATCCCGCTGCCTCCTGCATACTTCTTTTTTATTTCCGTTATCATTTATTATAGGGCAGTTTCCTGTGTTCAGCAATAAACAAATTTACTCCGTCAAATCGGTCCGTCCAGTCGCTGCTGTTCTCGCCTGTTGTGCGGTAACAAGCAGCATTACATCCCCATCATCCTATACACCGCATCCATATCCAGATACTCCCGCAGCGTCTCCGCCAATTTATCATACTGTGTCTCTTTAAATTCCTGATAATTCTGCTGAGTCACTGCCTCCATGGAAATTCCTTTCTTTGTGGCAAGTGCCTCAACGATCTTTGCAGCAATGCCATCTGCATCAAATACTCCATGAACGTAAGTACCATAAACATTACCTGCACAGATTCCATCTGCTTTTTGATTTTCAGCCTGATCTGTGATATGGCACAGATATTCATATCTTTTTTCCTGAAGCATTTCGGGCTTCTCACTCCGACCTAAATCCATCATAACCGTATCCATATCAATCTCGGCATGATCCGTCCTGCGGCTCGCTCCCATATGAATCTCATACCCCGTCAGCTTCACACCCGACAGCACAGACAGCACTCCGGTCAGTTCTTCAAATGTCCCGTCCACCTGCGTTCTCGTCTTTTCCTGTTCCATCTCTGTCTCCATCGGCAAAAGTTCCATACCGCGCAGCATACCGCCCTCCTCGACACCATAAGGATCTGTGATGCACTCTCCCAACATCTGATATCCGCCGCAGATGCCAAAGATCACGGCATCCCGATTTTGCGCATGCTTTTTGATGGCAGCCTCCAGCCCGTTCTGGCGCATCCATTTTAAGTCGCCCATCGTATTTTTACTGCCGGGCAGGATGATCATATCCGGGTGATGCAGTTTTTCCAGCGTGTCCACATAGCGGACAGAAACGCCCTCGATCGATTCAAATACCATAAAATCCGTAAAATTGGAAATGCGTGGGAAACGTATGACCGCAATATCCACCGCTTTCTCCTCGTGTTCTGCAAACCGGTCTGACAGGCTGTCCTCATCCTCAAGGACTAAATGCATATAAGGCACGACCCCGGTAACCGGAATCCCACCTTTTTCTTCTAACATCTTTATGCCCGGGTCTAAGATTGATACATCGCCGCGAAACTTATTGATGATAAGCCCTTTGATGCGCTCCCGTTCTT
>OHRW01001033.1_pt1 | contig 11226 bp, 4 predicted proteins | sample 1578541 | NCBI WGS metagenome assembly OHRW01 (sample SAMEA3879519, study PRJEB24766) | human gut metagenome | biome: human-associated habitat; feature: feces | place: USA | collected 1985/1987 | reverse complement strand
GTCGGATCTTTTTCTTCGTCCGCTACGTTTATCCAAGTATAATCCGGATTTACCTTTAACCAAGGGGTTCCTGCCGTAAATCCCGCTTCCGGCGAGCGATCCCATTGGAAAGGAGTGCGGGCGTTGTCTCGTCCGGTCTCTTTCTGTTCGTCCAATACCGCCTGCGGATCTTTACCCTCTGCTTTCGCTTTCTTATAGCGGTTGATCGTATCGATATCGTTATAATCCTCGATACGGTCGAACCGAATGTTACGCATACCTATCTCGTCCCCGGCGAACCAATAAGGCGTTCCTCTCATCGTAAGCAGAAAAGTAATAAGCATCTTGGCGGACAAGGCCCTGAACTCATCCTTATCGCTACCAAAGCGACTGACCATACGGGGCTGGTCATGATTACCCAAGTAGATCGAGGGCCAACCCTTATCTACCGCCTTATCCCATTCCGTAAACATCTTCTTTAGGGCGATCAAGCTATAGTCTATACCGGATTCCGGATTGTCCGGTAGGGTTGTATTCCGGATGCGGGCGGCGTCGAAATGATAAAGCATATTCAACTCTTCCCGGGCCGGATCGACAAATTTAGCGACATCATCTACCATCACGGCCGAACCTTCTCCAACACTCATACAATCGTATTTGCTTAATACCTGCCGATTCATCTCGTGAAGATAGAGGTGTAGGCGAGGCTCTTTGGCATAGAAAGAAAAGATATCCGGATATTTCTTGGAATCTATGAGAGGGAATGAGGGATCTTTGGCGATAAGAGAGATGGAATCCATGCGAAAACCGTCTATCCCTTTATCGAACCAGAAGCGCATCATATCGAAAATCTCTTGGCGTACCTCCGGGTTCTCCCAATTTAAGTCGGGTTGTTTCCGGGAGAAATAATGCAGGTAATACGAGTCGGTTGGCTTGTTATACGTCCAAGCGTTGCCTTCCTCGTCGAAATAGCTGAGGCGCAAGGGAGGCTCACCTTTCTCGGCCGGCCACCAATGGTAATAATTATAATAGGGATTATGTCTGGATTTACGGGCTTCCTCGAACCAAGGATGCTCGTCGCTGGTATGGTTTACTACCAAGTCCAGTACCAGTCGCATCTCCCGTTTATGAATCTCTTTCAGGAGGCGGTCGAAATCTTCCATCGTACCGAATTCTCTCATGATTTCCCGATAGTCGCTGATGTCGTAACCATTATCATCGTTGGGAGAGAGAAAGATCGGGTTTAACCAGATGATATCCACACCCAAGCTTTGTATATAATCCAAGCGGGAGGTGATACCGTTTAAGTCACCGATTCCGTCGTCATCGCTGTCCTGAAAGCTACGGGGATAGATTTGGTATATAATCGCTTCTTTCCACCAAGTCTTTTGAATGTCCTCTTGACCGGACGTACTCTCTGTAACATGCTTTGAATCCATCTTATTATTCTTTAGTTTTTTACTATAACAAAAGGATGTGGTGGTTAGTTTCAGCAACTTATGACGCTTGGGAAGTGTTGTTTTATCAACAAATAGAAGAAACATATGGAAAATGGAGTAATGATGCAGTATTTCGAATGGAATCTGCCGAACGATGGAATGCTGTGGAAACGGCTGAAGGATGACGCCTCGCATTTACATGAGATCGGGATCAGCGCCGTATGGATCCCACCCGCTTACAAAGGCCATGAGCAAGCGGACGAGGGGTATGGAACCTATGATCTATATGATTTGGGGGAGTTCGACCAAAAAGGGACCATACGCACCAAGTATGGAACTAAACAGGAACTTCAAGAAATGATCGAGGAACTTCACCGGAACCAGATTGGCGTATATCTGGATGCCGTGATGAACCATAAGGCGGGAGCCGATTATACCGAGTGGTTTATGGCGCAAGAGGTAGATCCTGGGCAACGGGAAAACGCTACCAGCGAACCCCATGAGATAGAGGGATGGACTGGCTTCGACTTCCCGGGGCGTGGCAATATGTATTCTAATTTTAAATGGCATTGGTTTCATTTCTCCGGGACGGACTATGATGTATCCCGCAAGAAGGAAGGTATATTCCAGATTCTGGGAGAGGGAAAACATTGGAGTGAGGGAGTCGATGATGAGAATGGAAATTACGACTATCTCATGTTCGCCGATCTGGATTTCGATAACCCCGAAGTCGTGCGTGAGATGCAGGAATGGGGGATCTGGGTATCGAACGAACTAAACTTGGACGGTATGCGACTCGATGCGATCAAGCATATGAACGACCAGTTTATCAAGCATTTTCTGGAGGCGGTGAGAGCGGATCGGGGAGAGGGCTTCTACGCTGTCGGGGAATATTGGAAAAACGATACCGAATCGTTGGAGGCTTACCTGTCGCAAGTAGAATATAACGTGGATTTGTTTGACGTAGCCTTACATTATAACTTGAATGAGGCTTCCGAGAAAGGTCGTGACTATGATTTATGCGATCTATTAAAAGGGACCTTGGTCGAGATATGCCCGGATCAAGCCGTCACCTTCGTGGATAACCATGATTCCCAGAAAAACAGTTCTTTGGAGTCGCAGGTGAAGGATTGGTTCAAACCTTCCGCCTACGGTTTGATCCTGTTGATGAAGAAAGGGTATCCGTGTATCTTTTATGGGGATTATTATGGCGTAAAAGGGAAGAAATCTCCCCATCGTAAGGTATTGGATATGCTATTGCGTGCCCGGAAAGAATATGCGTACGGGGAAGAGGTGGATTATTTTGATCATCCGAACACGATTGGCTTCGTACGCTTGGGAGATCCGGGACATGCTGATTCGGGCTTGGCGGTGGTTATCTCGAACGGGGAAGATGGAGAGAAAACAATGTCTGTGGGGGAGAACCGGAAAGGCGAGGTATGGCATGAGATCACAGGCTCGGTAAAAGATACCGTGACGATTGATGAGGAAGGGAAAGGCCGTTTCCTTGTCAAGGGAGGCAAATTGGCTGTTTGGGTCAAGGTCAAGGCTTAACGGATGCTTTACTTGACCTCGAATTGTATTTTCTTCTGGTTCCCCTCGTTGTCGATGAGGGTAAGGAGATGTTTTCCTTGGCTCACGGAGCAACTGATCTGGTGATTCTCGGTGGTCTCTCCCAGATAGCTTTCGTCCAGATGCCAGTAAATCGTAGCGTCACGGCGGGCGTGGGCGGCCTTGAAGATAAATTTCTCAGACTTTCCGGAGAAGCCTTTCGGAAGGTAGAGAATGGCGTTATGCTCGGGATAGATCAGTTCGATCTGGCGGTTCAGGTCTTGCCCGCAGCCGGGTTTTACCGGAGGGAGCGGGATATAATCGATGTGATAGTTGCGGTAGTAATACTCCTGCGCGGGAGGAAGCACGAACCACGGGCGGCTGATCATTTGGTCGACAGACTCGCAGGAACTATTGACCCTGTACCGTCCGTCCGCCGATAGATGCACGAGCTTATGGTAGGGGCAAATCCCCGTGTTATTGCCGGACAGCGGCATGTATAAGGTGTCCGTTTGCTCGCAGTAGGGCGAGGCTTTATGTCCGCTGTTCCGGCAGATCGCCATGGGAAGCGTCTCATCGTAGGGCAGGTCGAACCATTCGCCACCGGGCAATAGGGAAAAGAGATCGAAAAGGACCGGGGCGGCGTTGCCGACACCCGTAAGTCCCGGACGGCCCTCGCCGGAAGCGTTACCTGCCCATACGCCGACGACGTAGCGGGGAGTCGTGCCGATCGCCCAAGCGTCTCGTCCCCCGTAACTCGTCCCGGTCTTCCATGCGATCCGTTTCATCGACTCGAATTGTTGCCAGTCGGCCTCTTCCTCGGGACGGTTCAGGGCAGACATCGCCTCGAACGTGTACCACAGGGCCGCGGAGGAAAGGAGAGCCTTATCGGTGAGCCGGCTATCGGTAAGGGAACGGATGGGTTCCTTCCTCTCCGCCGGAAAGGGAGTCAGCGGATGGATATCCGCCGGATTATAGCGTCCGTTGTAAGTACGGTAATGTTTAAGCACACGAGACATGGAGGCATACATACCGGAAAGATCCCATAAGGTTCCCTCGGCCCCTCCCAAGATCAAGGAGGCCCCGTAATGTTCCTCGGAGAAACGTAAGGTAGTCATTCCCCACGATTTCAGTAAAGACATAAAGCGTCCGGTATTATACTGGGAGAGCATACGTACCAAGGGCACGTTCAAGGAGCGCTCTATGGCTACATGGGCCGGTACCGCCCCGTAGAATGTCTTGTTGTAATTATGGGGGGAGAAGCCGTTTATATTCAAGGGCACGTCCGATACCAGCATGGAGGGGAGCAACAGCCCGTCGTGCAGCATACCGGCATACAGGAAGGGCTTGAGAATACTTCCCGTGCTGCGGGGCGAGGTGATGATATCCACTTGGTTCCCCCGCCGGATAGGTAGCGTTTCCGGCGTAGGCCAATACCTCCCCGGTCTCCACGTCCGCTACGATCGCCGCCAGATTATGGATATGGTTGGAACTGTATTCACGGGCATAACGGTTTACGAGGGCCTGTGTCTGCCGTTGCAGGGCTTGGCGGACGGAGGTTTGGATGCGTTGTCCCGGTTGTTCCGCGGCTAGTCTCTCCAACAGATGCGGGGCATCATTAGGTAAAGGGAGAGGGGCTTCGGGAAGTGGCTCCATGCAGGCCAGCTCGTATTCGGTCTCCTCCAATACACCTTTCTTTTGAAGGGAAGCCAATAAGCGATCCCGCTTCTCCTTCAGTTGTTTCCGGTTTCTCCCGGGGTGGATCAAGGCGGGGGAGTTGGGAAGAACTGCGAGCGTGGCGCTCTCGGCCCACGATAGCTCGGAGGCGCTTCGCCCGAAATAACGCCATGCGGCGGTCTCCAGCCCGATTACGTTTCCCCCGAAGGGAGCGTGCGAGGCATAGAGGTTCAGTATCTCTTGTTTGCTATAGGTGGTTTCCAGAAAGAGCGCCCAGCACATCTCGATCGTTTTCTCATAGAAGGTCCGGTCTTGGTTCCCTCTCGCTATGCGTGCCAATTGCATGGTCAAGGTACTTCCTCCGCTCACCACACGCCCCGCTTTCCCGTTCAAGCGGATCGCCCGGAAGATGGCGGCGGGGTCTATACCGGGATGGTAAAAGAACCGTTTATCCTCATACGTGAGCAAGCAATCCACGAATTTATCAGGCAAGCTATCCGCCGCCGGGAAACGCCATTGCCCGTCCGGTGCGATACGTGCGCCTAAAAGCTCGCCCTCGGCCGAATATAATAAAGTAGAGCAGGGGGCGGGAAATAATTGCCGGGGCACGATGCCATACAGGATACACCACGCCGTCACGCCGATCCCCAAGAGGGATGCGAGGAGGCGCCATGGCACTCGTCCCGGCCTCGGTAATAGCGACTTGGATAGATGGCTGAGGCATCTGCCAGTACTCCGTAGGAAGTACTGTAGTACTTTGCGCAAAGTACTGCGGTACTCCTTACGAAGTACTGCGGTACTGTCCGGCTGAGTATTGCGGTACTTTATAAGGAGTACTGCCTCAATCATACCAATTGACACTCTCCTCATAATGATCGAACTTTAGCTCTTCCGTCACTCCGACCCTTCGCAAGGCGTTTAGCACGATCCTTTGCTCTTTAGGTGAGAGTGGAAATTCGCCCCTTCGCCGCTCGAAGTAGGGGTTACGTCCGAAATGGGACATGAGTATCGACATGAATTGCAGGTATTGCGCCGGGAACATCCGGCTCTGCATCCCGGTGAAGCCCCGTGCGTAGGTGAGGGGAGCGGAGTCTCGGAAGTAGGGGCAAGCCTCATCCCGGGTACAGAGGGTGGGGTTCAGCAGCCGTAATACGGTTGCCGGTTGTTCGATGAGCGGTTGGTAGGCGATCTGGTGCAGGCACTTTCCGGCCCGAGGGCAATCTTGTTGCTGGCAGACGGCGTAGTCGATGGGGATTTCCTTGTGTAGTTTCTTGGGCATGATCTTGTTTTACAATCTTAGATGTTTCATTGAACGCAAATATAGCGAATATATTCGAGAAGTGATTGTTCGAAAAGGAGATATACGGATAGATCATTGCATCTTGGTATAATTTATGTACATTTGTGGATTAACCATTTAAACATTCATGTGTATGATACGGTCTATCGGTTTATTCTGCGTACTTTGTCTCTTGTCTATCTTGACAAGTTGTCATACGACAAGCCCTGCGGATCAAGATCTCCCTCCTTATAATCCGAATGTAGAGGCGTTTACTACCGGGAAGATTTCCCGGTATTCTCCCGTTTACCTGATCTTTAATCAAGAGATCCCGGCGGATCGATTAAAGTCGGACCGATTGGGGAAACTCGTGCGCCTCAAGCCCGATGTACCGGGGAAATGGGCTTTCGAGAATAACCGGACGTTGGTATTCAAGCCGGAGAAAGGCTTTGAGCGAAACACCTCTTATCAAGTGAAAGCCGATTTGTCCGAATGGTTTGAGGCACAAGGTAAGGATAAGTGGTTCGCTTTTGGTTTTACCACGCTCCCTTTAGCCCTTCGGGGGAATCTGGAATCGATGGATATCAACAAGAAAAACGAGAATGGGTACGATCTGACCGCCGTGCTTTTCACGCCGGATAAGGAATCTCCGGAGACCGTGGAGTCGTTGGTGGATTTCTCGGAGAAGGTAGACGCTACTTGGCAACACAGCCCGGATGGGAAGAAACATGAGGTGACCTTACTCAATGTCTCCGCCGGGATGGAGGGGGAACGGACACTCAAGCTTTCCGTATCTTCTAATAAACTAGGCGTGGAAAAGGCCGATGTCGTGACAGTGAGCGTTCCGGATCAGAATGATTTCTCGGTGTACGACGTGACGTATGTGTCCGAGCCGGAGCGTTACGTGGAGGTCGCTTTCACGAAGTTATTGGATGTGGGCCAAGATATGAGAGGCTTGGCCTTTATCGCCGAGAATACGTCGGAGACCGTAACCGTGGACGGAAACAAGCTACGCCTATATCCGGATGCCGATTTGTGGCAAAAGGGCGTGATGAATATCCACCTGAACCAAGGCATCCGCAGCAAGAGCGGCTTGAACCTGAAAGAGGCTGTCGTGCGTCAAATAATCCTAGATGAGCAGAAACCCGGCGTCCGTTTTATCGGGAAAGGAGTGATCATCCCGCAATCCACGCAATTATCCGTTCCTTTCCAAGCGATTTATTTGCGAGGGGTTACGGTGAGCGTTATCAAGATATTGGAGCAGAATATCGGTCAGTTCCTGCAATCGAACAACTTGGATGAGTCCGGGGAGCTGATGCGTGTCGGGCGCTTGATCGCCCGTAAGACGATCTTCTTGGATGAGGAGGGTCTTGACCTGTCCCGGTGGAATACGTTTGCGGTCGATTTAAAGCGGTTGATCGAGCCGGAACCGGGCGCTATCTACCGTCTGGAGCTTTCGTTTGACCGGCCTTTGTCGGCCTATCCTTGCGGGAATGATACGGTGAAGATCTCGAAGGAGCAGATCTTGGCCTCGGACGAGATCCGTTTCAAGGAAGAGTCCGCCCGTTTTGACGAGGGAGCGTATTATTACCGTCAATACGATTGGTCTAGTTATAATTGGAAAGAATGGAACGATCCTTGCTCGGATAGTTATTACTTTAATAAGGTAGAGGGAAAGAATATCTTGGCTACCAATTTGGGACTGGTCGCCTTGATGGGGCAGGATAATGATATGACCGTGTTGGTGCATAATATACAGAATACGGAGCCGGAGCGAGGAGTTACGGTTACCGCCTATAATTACCAACACCAAGCGTTGGCCTCGGGCACGACCGATGACAAGGGACAGGTACGGCTGGATCTCTCCTCGGGACGTCCGTTCTACCTGATCGCCTCACAGGGAACCCAACGTTCCTATCTGCGGGTGGATAACGGATCGGCTCTCTCGCTCAGTTCGTTCGATGTATCGGGCGAGGTCGTCCAGAAAGGGATCAAGGGCTTTATCTATGGCGAGCGAGGCGTATGGCGTCCGGGTGATACGTTGCATCTGGGCTTTATGCTGAACGACCGGGCGAAGCAATTGCCGGCAGAGCATCCGGTGGTGATGGAGCTGTACAACCCGTTAGGGCAAATGTATGCCCGTAAGACGCAGACCCGTGGCGAGCTGGGGCTTTATGTCTTCGATTTCGTTACCGAGGCGGATGCTCCCACGGGTGCGTGGAATGTGAAGGCGCAAGTGGGTGGGGTCTCTTTCTCGAAGCGCTTACGCATCGAGTCCATCAAGCCAAACCGCCTGAAGATCGCCTTATCCATGCCGGAGAAGACCTTGTTGCGTGGTGAGCCTATGGATGCCCGCCTGCATGTGGAATGGCTGCAAGGAGCTATCGCCCGTAACTTGAAATACGATATACAAGGTACCTTTATCGCCACCCCGACTACCTTCGAGGGCTATAAGGGTTTCTATTTCGACGATCCTTCCCGTGTATTTAATACGGAAGAGAGTAAGCTGATCTCCGGTGTTACCAATGAGCGGGGCGATGCCACGGTACAAGCCCGCTTCGAGCTGGGTTCTACCGCTCCCGGAATGTTGCTGGCAAACCTAGTGACCCGGGTCTATGAGGAATCCGGCGATTTCAGTATCGATGCGGACCGGATGCTTTACTCGCCTTATCGCCGGTATGCTGGTATCAAATCTCCGCAGAAAGATAAGGAACAACTAAATACCGGAACCAATTACACCTACGAGGTCGCTTCTGTTGATTATTTAGGGAAACCGCAAGCGAATACGGAATTAGACGTGAAAGTATATAAGGTCTATTGGTATTGGTGGTGGGATTCCAACAGTAGCGGTCTGGCCAATTACGTATCGGATTCCTACAATAAGCCGGTAAAGACATTTACCGTCCGTACGGATGGGGCCGGTCGGGGTACGTTCCAGCTCTCTTTCCCGGATAAGGAGTGGGGAACGTATTTCATTTCCGTGAAAGATAAGGAGAGCAAGCACTCTACGGGAGTGATGAGTTATTTCGACTGGCCTTATAACGAGGGCCGACGTAACACCGATGGCAGCGAGTCCGCCACGATGCTTAGTTTCAAGACCGATAAGGATAGTTATACGCCCGGCGAGAAGATGGTAGTCACCTTCCCCTCTACGAAAGGAAGCCGTGCGATTATCAGTATAGAGAACGGCGTGCGTGTCCTTTCCTTGACGGAACATACGTGCGAGGATAAACAAACGACCGTGAGACTGGATGTGACGAAAGATATGCAGCCGAACGCTTACGTCTATATCACCCTTTTGCAGCCTCATGGCATCACGAAGAACGATTTGCCGATCCGCTTGTACGGCGTGGTCCCGTTCACGGTAACTTCTCCGGACAGCCATCTGACCCCGGTTATCCAATCTCCTGCCGAGCTGAAACCGGATGCCTCTTATACCGTCTCCGTCTTCGAGAAGAATGGAAAGGAGATGGCTTATACGCTGGCGGTCGTGGACGAGGGCTTGCTGGACCTGACCCGTTTCCGTACGCCGGAGCCTTGGAAGGCGTTTAACGCCCGGGAAGCGTTGGGCGTGAATACATGGGATTTGTATAACTACGTGGTTGGCGCTTACGGCGGCCGTATCGAGCAGTTGTTCAGTATCGGCGGCGACGATGCGCTGAACAAAGGCCCGAAAGCGATCGTGAACCGCTTCAAGCCCGTGGTGCGATTTGACGGCCCGTTCTTGCTGAAGAAGGGGAAGACCGCCCGGCATACCTATCAGATGCCGAATTATAACGGGCGTGTCAAAATCATGGTGGTAGCCGGAAACGGGGAGGCTTATGGACATGCCGATAAGAGCGTGATGGTACGTAAGCCCGTAATGCTGCTAGGAACCTTGCCCCGGGTGATCGGCGTGGGCGAGGAGATGGTAGTACCCGCTACGGTATTCGCTACCGAGGATGGCGTAGGAGCCGTGAATGTATCTATCGCTTGCAGCTCGAATATGGAAGTGGTCGGCGAGGCGACGAGGAGCTTGAGCTTCGAGCGGAAAGGGGATCAGCAAGCCTCGTTCCGTATCCGGGTGAAGAAGAACCCGGGTATCGGGAAGGTAACGATAACCGCTACGGGTAAAGGGGATAAATCCGTTTATGAGACGGAACTGGAGATCCGTACGGTACGCCGCCCGCAAGTGAAAGTTACCGCCGCTACCTTGGAGGCCGGCAAGTCTTGGAAAAAGACGGTTGCGATGCCGGGTGCCACGGGTACGAACCAGTTGACCTTAGAAGTGTCGGATATCGCCCCCGTGAACTTATCCTCACGTCTATCTTATTTGTTGGGTTATCCGCACGGATGTCTGGAACAGATCACCTCGAAAGGATTCCCGCAGCTTTATATCTCCTCGTTTACGGATTTGACCCCTCAACAGGCGAAATCCACGGAGGAGGCCGTGAAAGAGGTGATCCGCCGTCTGCGCTCTTACCAGACCGTAGATGGGGCTTTCGCCTATTGGCCGGGTGGAACGAGCAGCAATGGCTGGGGTACGGTTTACGCTACTCATTTCTTGCTGGAAGCCTCGAAGAAAGGCTACTTGGTTCCCGAGGCCATGAAACAAAGCGTATTGAATAATCTACGCCGGGTAGCCCGTAATTGGAAGCCGGCTACCTCTTATTATATGGATTCGGAAGAGACTACCCAAGCCTATCGCCTGTATGTATTGGCTTTGGCCGGGTCGCCGGAGATGGGTGCCATGAACCGCTTGAAAGAGATGAAAGACTTGACCTCCATGAGTCGCTGGTCGCTAGCTTCCGCCTATGCCTTGGTCGGCCGTGAGGATGTCGCTCAAGACTTGATCAGTAAGACGACGGCTCTTCCTTCCGGTTATTCCGAGTATGACGAGACGTTCGGCAGTGATGTCCGGGATCAATCCATCCAGTTAATGACGCTTTGCTTGTTGGATAAAGGCAAGGAGGCCGCTACTTTGGTGGAAGAATTGTCCAAACAGCTTTCTTCGGATGATTGGTTGAGCACACAATCTACGGCATTCGCTTTAGTTGCCTTGTCGGACTACCTAGCTAAATATCGGGTAGACGGGGCCATGGATTTCACGTACGCTTGTGGCGGAAAGGATGGACAGGTGAAAACGGATAAGAATATATGGTCCGAGACCTTATTGGATAAGGCGGGGACCTCGGCGAGCGTCGAGTTGAAGAACACGGGTAAATCTACGCTCTTCGCCCGTATCATAACCGAGGGAATACCGGAGCAGGGAGAGGAAAAAGCGTATGCGAATGGTGTCTCGTTGGCGGTTAGCTATGTGGA
>OHRW01001023.1_pt1 | contig 11328 bp, 10 predicted proteins | sample 1578541 | NCBI WGS metagenome assembly OHRW01 (sample SAMEA3879519, study PRJEB24766) | human gut metagenome | biome: human-associated habitat; feature: feces | place: USA | collected 1985/1987 | reverse complement strand
TAAACTAATTCAGTTATAACAAACGAAGTTGTCAACTAAAACCAGTACACATCATTCTTATTTTGGAAACGAGCGTTCCCTATATCGGAAACGCTCGTTTCCTGCCTTGGAACTGGCGTTCCCTTATAAGGGAACGCCAGTTTCCCAAGCAGGAAACTGGCGCTTGACTTATATGATTGGATTGATTTGACCGCATGAAATGTTTCAATCAACCTGATCTTTCAGGAAGCATTCAATCATATATCGGTCAATAATGCGTGAGTTATCAGCTATTAACACCTGATTTCTCAGTTATTAATGGCTGAAATGCCAATCGTTAATAGTTGACACTTCAGACATTAATACTCTGTAAATCAAATAATAGCAGCAAAAAACAACATATAATGCGACGAAACTGAGTGAGAGCAACCGTTTGCTCTCATACTTGCCACCACACTTGCTACCACGCCCGAAACCACGATGAATAAAGGGATACAGACGGACTGTTAGAGCATGAGGGCAAAAGTCGTGTTGAATTCCTATGGAGCGTAAATTTGAGTATGAGTTTTATTTAGTCCGATACCTTAAATTATCAAACAGGCGTTCTATCAATCGTCTGTCTTTTACAATAATATCGGCAGTTCCTCCCAACTCATATTTAAAGTCGAGAGTCTCTTCATAATTAGTTGTTAATCCGTTGGGCAATTCAACGTTAATCAAATATGTTTCAATGGTCTTTTCTCCTGTTTTCTGCGTTTGGGTGACCAAAGAAATAGAAGATACATATCCCTCTATATATCCATACTCCATGTAGGGATAGTTCTCTAACTTAATAACGACTTTACTGTTTTCTTTTACCTTTCCGGCTCCATTGGCCGGAAGCAGCACCTGACCATATATATGGTTTTCCTTGGGTATCACTCCAAATACCGCTTCTCCTGCCTGCACAAATTGACCATCTGAAATAAATTTCAGGAACTCTACTTTTCCATCAAAAGGAGCTTTGAAAACATATTTCTGTTCCCATGCGGCCATATTTGCTATCAAGTTCTGATGAGTGGACAAAAGTTCCACTTTCAGTTCCCGTTCTTTCTCCAGTTGTTCCACTTCCAGTTGCTCCAGCCGATGATATGCTTCCGTGATTTGCATGCGGGTCGAGGCAATCTCCCTATTTATGTTTTGTACCTCCTGTACCGTTGTCAGGTAATTATTTTTAATCTGATCGGTCTCATATTCATAAGTCGCTATTTCCTGCTGATCAAGAGAGACATAGCGTTTAAGCCATTTCTGGGCAACATCCATTCTATCTTTTGCAGCTTTCTGCGAGTCCTCCGCTTCTCGGACAATCTTCTTTTTCCATTCAATGCTCGTCGTGATATTCTCTCTTTGCTTTTCGTAGACATTCTGCTGCAGATAGTCACATTGAGCTTTCAGAACTGCAAGAAAGGCATAGTATTGAGGGTTGATTTCTCCTAAATATACCTTGTCGGGAAATGTATCTTTAAGAGCAAGCAAATGGGTGCCATCGAAATCTATTCGATTTATTAAATCCGCAATCTTCCGCACATCCTCTGTAGAAGCAGGATTTTGCACGACCGCTATATATTCCCCCTTCTTCACCTCCTCCTGTGCTTTGTGCGAAAGAAGCAGCAAATTCCCCGTACTGTTGGCAACAAGTCTTATGGTAGGGTTCTGCGCATTAATTTTAATTTGCCCGGTCACCATGTCCGGATACTTGATAATCCATCCGAACAATAGGAATAATGCTGCAAATATAACGACTGCCAGTGCCACCCATTTCCCGAAAGCCATGGGCATCCGGTCAATAATCTCACCCAGCTCTTCACTTCTTCCGGATGATTTAGTCTGCGCTTTCTTCTGTGGAGAAGATGTTTGTTTCCGGTTCATATTGACTTTGAATTAAGTTGTAATAAAACTGTTTGTTTGCCATCAGGCTTTGATGATTGCCTATCTCTATGATCACTCCCGCTTTTAATACGATGATTTGGTCTGCCCGGCGAATCGTACTTAGCCGATGAGCTACCACAATGACAGTCCTGTTTTTGAAAACGTTATTCAATGCCCTTACTATCTTTTGCTCATTAATCGTATCAAGTGCATTAGTAGCTTCGTCCAGAAACAGATAATCCGGATCTTTGTAGAGTGCCCTTGCTATCAGTACCCGTTGCCGTTGCCCTCCGCTCAAACCTCTACCCATTTCTCCTATCATTGTCTGGTATCCCTGCGGCATAGCTTCTATCTCGTGACTGATATTGGCTACTTCAACAGCCTTCTGCAATGCCTCATAATCAATATTGGCATCATCCAATACAATGTTGTTCTGTATAGTGTCATTAAACAACTTCCCGTCCTGCATCACGCATCCGCATTTAGCACGCCAATCGCGCAGACTGATATTGTTCACGTTCATGTCTCCCATACAGATTTCTCCGTATGAAGGCATGTAGAGACGCAACAACAGTTTGAGTAAAGTAGATTTGCCGCATCCGCTATCTCCGACAATAGCGGTCACTTTTCCTTTGGGAATCTGCAAAGTGATATTTTTCAAAACCAGCGGAGCATTTCTCGAATACTGAAATGATACGTTCTTCAGATATAAACTTTTATCTACAGGCAAACTCAGACTGTTGCTTACCACAGGCGAAGAATCGTCTTCATCCTTCAGTTGGTGAATTTCATTGATACGCATAAAGCTGATTTTAGCATACTGGGCAGATTGTATAAAACTGACTAACTGTGCCACAGGCCCGTTCAACATCCCTATAATAAATTGCGTTGAGATCATGACTCCGAAAGTGATATCTCCATTGATCACGGCGATGGCACAGTAGAACGTGACGGCAATATTCATCATACTATTGATAAATTGCGCTCCAAGCGACTGTGCATTATTGATTTTCAGCACTTTCAGATTCAACCGATATATCCTTGCCTGTATAGCTTCCCATTTCCAGCGTTTAAGGTCTTCGTAATTGTTTATTTTAATCTCCTGAACATTTTCGATGGTTTCCACCCAGTAGCTTTGGTTCTTGGCATTCAGTTCGAAATACTCCCAGTCGAGCTTTTTACGTATGCTCAAAAAGGTGAAAATCCATGCTACATAAATCCCACTGCCCGCTATAAAAATAAAAAAGATCATAGGATTATAAATCAACAGTATAATGCTGAATACAACGAATGTAATGATAGAGAAGAACATCCCCAAGGAGTTGTTCATCACAAAGCTGCGTATTCTTTCATGATCGCCCGCCCGTTGAAGGATATCACCGACCAGTTTGTTTTCGAAGAAAGTCACCGGTAATTTCATTAATTTGATCAGATAGTCCGATATGAGGGAGATATTGACACGGGTAGAAACGTGCAGCAAGACCCAGTCTCTTAATACATTTGACAGCGTTATACTAAGTAAAAGAACAATATTGCCGATTAGCATCATGTAGATGAAAGATATATCCTGAGTATATATACCTATATCTATTACAGATTTTGAGATAAACGGAAGTACTGCTTGCAGTCCGGTGGCTATCAACATGATAGCGAACAATATGCCGAATGCTTTTTTATATGGCGTAAAATAGTTGAGAAGGTTTTCGAAACTTTTGAATCTTTCGATCCGTTCATGAGCTTCTATTTGCTTGAAGTTTGCCATAGGCTCCAGTACCATCAGCATCCCGAATTCTTCCCCTTCCTTATACCATCTGTCTTTGAAATCCTCTTCCGGATAGGAAAGCAAGCCTTTGGCAGGATCGGACACATATATCTTCCCTTTTTTTGTTTTATACACAACAATGAAGTGGTGCTGGTCCCAGTGTATGATACATGGCAGTGGAATCCTGTTGGTCAGATTCTCCATAGTCGCCTTTACAGCTACAGTTCTTAACCCTATTTTTTCGGCAGCATAGCTAATATCCAAAAAGGAAACTCCTTCTCTTGTTATCCCACATAAATCCCTCAAATATTGCAACGAATAGTATTTGCCGTAGTATTTTGCTATCATTTTGATACATGCTGGACCACAGTCTTTTGCATCCATTTGGTACTCCCAGGGGAATTGTCTTGTTTGCATAAAAAAAGATTTATATTTCTTGCAAAGATGCGAAATTTATTTCTATATTTGCAGAATCACACAAATAAAATTTAATACTTATGAAGCAAAAATTAACAAGGGCACTCATTGATGAGATTCGGAAAGAGATGCCGGTACTGACAGAAATGGAAATGAGATGTTGCAACGGTGGAGATGGTGGGACTGTGAGTTGGGACTGTTTATTCAATTGCATGAATGCAATAGATCCTTCCCGGTCTGCACAAGAATATGCTAAAGAATATGCTGACAGATATAATTTAGATCCTAATACTATGGGAGGGGTGCCTGAAAACTATATTAATGATGTTTTAACAACACTCGGTTTTAATAATGTACCAACAAATTCAATGACTCCTAGCAGGGAATATCATCAAATTGTAGCTATAGAAAATCATGATGGCACTGCTCATGCTGTCATTCTTTCATCTTTTATGGATGAGAATGGAAATTTCTTTTACTACGATCCAACGACTAATACCGGTGGTCTACAAGCCAATAAATCTGATATTGTTGGGATATATAGAATTAGTAGATCTGATATAAATAATCCTGAAAATGTTGATAATAGCTATGTAGGAGATAGTACATTTGGATACAATAACTCCATTTATGCAGATTATTACACTAGTGATTATAACTATAATGGTAGCTATAACAATTACGAGTATAATAGAGATGATCAGAATGATTATAGCAACTACAACTCCAGTTTCTGAAATACTTAAAGCTATGAGAATACCACCAATAGTAATCTTATCATCATTTTTCCTACTGATAGTATCGAATGCTTATCCTCAAAAAGATAAAAGTCTTCAAAATGTTTTTATCCCAGAAGGTTATGCACTAGATAGAAATCAAGTACAGTATAATCAGCCTAAAGATTTTATATCCTATATCGATTCTTTAGGAAAAAACAAAGTTTATTTAGGATGCTTTCTTGCAAAAGAATCTAAGAGATTACCAAGCTACTATCGCAAATCCTTTCTATCCAAAGATAGTAATTTTATTATACTCACTGCTATTCCCAGTATATTTTGCAGACGCAATGATTCAGTCTATGCAGATTTTGATTTGCTTCCAGAAATGAAAGTTGAGATGAATACTTATCATTTAACCCATATTAAAGCGGACTTCCTTAAAAATACGGGAAAACGAGTCGCTTTTTTATCTGAATTACCTATAACTTATAAGTCTTCCAAATATGCCCGTGAATCCTTCAATGCAGATACTGTTATCACATACCCTTTAAAAATGTGGGAAAAATATGAAAATAAATATACTCATTGCTTGGTCATATTAATTCAAAAACGATATCGTGGTTGTATCCCTCTTTATTGCTTATACACTGACGAAGGAGCTAAGAAACTCAACCACTATATCAAATCATTAAAAAAGGTGTTTTGGTATAGAAATCCAAAAGACTATATTGAAGTAATAGATCCTGCCCCAAAGACAGATGATATATTTATTTTGCCAAAGCGAGATGGCTCAGATACTGTACGTATAGTTGGTTGTTTATAAGAACTAAATTAAAAAACTGATATTGATACTACCATCGATGTTCATGAGTAAAGTTATAGCTATGCTTATGGTTATTATGGTTACAGTTATGGTAATTACGAAGATAGCTATAGCTATGATAATAGTGATTATGGTAATTATAATTATGGAAATGTTAGTGACTTCGATGGTTATGCCAATAGTGATTACGATTATTAAAAAATAAAATCATGCGAGTTCAACAAATAATAGCCGTGTCATCATTCTTACTTTTAAGTATATTAAAAGTATATTCTCAAGAAGATAAAAGTCTTAAAGAACTTTTCTTATCCGATGGGTATACATTGGATAGAAACCAAGTACGATTTAATCAGTCCAGCGATTTTGTGTTTCATCATATTCCTAACGGTAATCTAATATGCATTACTTCAAAACAATTTAGAGCACATGCATTTAGTCGACATTATAATTGCATACTATCAAAAGACAGTAATTTTATTGCATACGTATCTGTGCCTCCCATATTTTGCGGGGATAAAGATTCCATTTATGCTGACTTTAGTTTTAAAACAGGATTTATGATTGAAATGAATACTTATCATTTAGAAATAATCAAAGGAGATTTTTTTAGGAATACAGGAGAAAGGGTTACTTCTTTGTGTGATCTTCCTCTCATTTATAAATCTTCAAAATATGCTCGTAAAGCATTTAATGCGGATACTGTAATTACATATCCTTTAAGAATGTGGGAAAATTTAGAAAATAAGTATAATCATTGCCAAGTAATGATTATTCAAAAAAAACGTCGCGGATGTATTGCTCTGTATTGCTTTTATAATGACAAAGGTGCCAAAAAGCTAAGTCACTATATCAGATCATTAGAACATGTCTTTTGGTATAGAGAACCGAAAGATTACATTGAAGTAATAGATCCACCAATCATAGAAGAATACGAAATACCTCATTTAAAAGCTAAAGAAAAGTCCGCTGATAATTAAGATGCAAATAAGATGGGGATTTATCCCATCTTTTCTATATTTGTGAAATCATAAAACTAAAATCAAACACTTATGAAACAAAAATTAACAAGGGCACTTATTGATGAAATTCGAAAAGAAATGCCTGTATTGAGTCAAAATGAAGAAAAAGGAGTAATCGGAGGTACTTTATATGTAATTGGAGTGGATGGGCGTGTACTTTACTCTAACGAAACAAATACAGATGAGGTTCTTGTATCAATGGGATCATGGGATGGGGCTCCAACAATGGAATTGCCTAAAGGTACATCTTTTCAAATATCTTCTGGTCAATTGGTTATTGAAGGTACTAGTGAACAGAATCGAGATATCTATAGTTTTTTAACTCAAAATACTTCTGTAGAATGGTCTATGTGCGTGGATAGTTCAACTTATCATTTTTTCGCAGGTACCAATCATCAAGAAAAAGAAGTGTCAATGGCGTATAGTGGATGTGATATAAAATATCATAACCATCAGAGTGAATATGCTAACTATCCAAGTGATGCAGACTATGAAACAAAGAGTAAATTACAAGAAATTGGATATAAAGAATTTTATATTTATCATGAGCCAACTGATACCTATATTCCATATTGAGAACAACAATTATGAAAAATAGAATTATATCACTTTTCATATATTTATTGCCTAGTTTAATCTATGCTCAAAATAATGCAGACGACAAATATGAGATTCTGTCTCTAACTGACATGTTTAGTCTTTTCAAAGATAGTAAAAATAGTGTTCCTCAAGATTATGACGAAATATATGTTCCCGGTTACTTCTATGAGCCTTCCTTTATGTATCCTTCACCTTTAAAGAAAGAATTTTGTTGTGTAGCTCAATGGAGAATCCCAAACAGAAACTGTAAGTATCTATTTTTAGAAGATATATTTCCGCAAAACAAAGATTCCTTAAAACAAGCTTCTCTTGAATTACAAAAAATAAAAGAGAAATATGGAATGAGAGAATCAGCTACGTATCAAGATGTGCCCGCAGGTTATAATGGTATAATTGCCAAATGGTTCACTGGTAGATTATTCGTTTTGCATTGCCCAAGAAAGCTATTTAATACAGTTGTATCAAAGAAAGCTTCACTCATATCCATTCATAAAGGTAGGATATCTGACGAAAAACAAATAACTCCAGATGAGGGTAAGTTTGAATCTTCTTGTTTTCCACAAAAAGGAGGCATGATATTAATACGCGAAGACGGATGTTGGTATGATGACATTAAAAGGAATATAGATTTTTTAATCTCTCCCCTAATTAATAAAAATTTTCCTACAGAATTTAGCAAACATGTTGGGAGGGAATATTCATTTCTATTGGAAGTAGTCCCTAAAACAGGACAAATTATTCCACACCTCTTATTGCCGAAAACATTATCTACCGACGAGAAAATGATTGTATCTTATTTAGAAAAACAAATAAGGAAGTTTCCTGAAAACAGTTTTGGCCCCCTGATAACCATTGACAAGAAAATGTTATATGGTCGATATTTAAAATTTATTGTAAAAGATGAAAAGTTTAAGATTGAAGACTACCTTGAATATTGATATTAAGTCAACAAACAATACTAAGTCACTGATTTCGAACACTGCTTATTGAAATTGCCACAAAGAAGGACTACAACCATTCTGCCATAGTACAATTCAATATTGAAGATTTCCCTATTAAAGCGAGTTAATATAAACGAAGTATGAAAAATAATTTTTTGGTGAACTTTATATTATTACATGGATATTCATTAGACAACTCTAGTCTGATGTTTGGTAAAATGGGGTATTCTTTAATTCTTTTCGAATATTCTCACTATTTTAAGGATGCTTTAGCTGAAAAACATGCTTTTGAGTTATTGCAAGAGGTACTAGCTTCTCCTATGAAAAGCAATACATTTAATGAAGGAAAAATGGGAATAGCATGGTCTCTTATTCATCTTATTGAAAAAGAATATATTGAAGCTGATTATCTGGAATTATATGGTCAAGAACATAAAGAAATAGTAGCATTCATAAAACAATTAAAAACAGATATGAACAATATTGTATCTAAAAACGACGCTATATCGTTTTTAATAGCTTCTAAATCATATATTCAGGAATCTGATTTTGATGAAATACTTCCCAATTTAATAGAGAACCTCTATGATTACCTAAAACGAATTCCTAAAAGTTTGTTTGAACGTAATTTGTTCTATTACCATGCTACGAAAATGCTCTGTCTCTATAATCTTTATGAAGAATTAAGTATTCGAGGAGAAACATTAATTGACATAATAGTACAAACACATAAAAAATTAATCAGTGATAAACATGTTTGTACTAATATATCATTTGGAGTCAATCTTTTGCAATATGGTTTGTGCCATAAACGCAAAGATATCATAAAGCTGGCAAATGCGATTATAAAATGCTACTTTTCAAATATGGTTTTGGAAACCCTAAACTTAAAAGAATCAATTGATGCTATTTACAATCTGAATAAATTACAACTTCTTAATAAAGAAAGTGAATGGACATCTTTAAAGAAACAATTGTCAAGCCTCTTGTTTAATAAAGAATCTTATTTATATAAAGAAAATCGGCTGACATTAAGTAGACTAAAAGGAGGAATTCCCCAATTGTTACTTATGGAATGTCTTAATTTCCAAGATATAAAATCCACCGGACACTATATAATGCTGAAATGATAGAAAAAAATGTTGTAATCCTCAGAATAGAAACTGGCAATCCATCCGGTGTTGTACGCTATATTCAAATGTTAACAGAAGGTATGAAACATATGAACGGCATTAAAGTTCATATTATTTGTTTAAATACCAGTCTGATCTTTCCCAAATTTGAAGTGACAGAGGATAGGATAATTGCTAATATCCCATATCCTTCTAAATCCAAGCCTCTGAGAAATGAAATATATTGGCTTACTAAGTATTTTAACGTCGTATCCGACTTAATATCTCCCTATTTTAAAAACAGGAAACAATTAATTTGGCATGTGCAAGAATTATTACTAGTAAAATTAGCGGATATTTTAAAGTTATCTTTAGGCGGACATATTTTAACCCATTTACATATCATTCCTTGGAAACTAAGTCTTGAATATAATGAAAGTCTGTTTAAGAAACAGTACTCTCAATGGTTGAATAACACATTCAATTTAATAAATGAAAATCAACTAGAAAAGATTGCATATCCTTTATCTGATAGAATTATATGTGTTTCTTATTCCGCAATGAAACACATTATTTCAGCATATGGTATCCATCCAGACAAAATATCTGTTATATATAATGGTATGGATGATACGGGAATCACCTTGCAGGAAAGAAAATCTAGAACACCAGAGATCCTTTTCGTAGGCAGAATCAGTCGTGAAAAAGGAGTGATTTGTTTACTTAATGCATTAAATAAAGTAGCCAGTAGAGGGTATTTTTGCAAACTGAAATTAGTTGGGCAATGTACCGGATATATGTCATCTCATATCCGCAAAGCATACAAACAACTAAAGATTGACATATTAGGGACTGTTTCTTTTAATGAGCTGAAAGAACTATATACAACAAATACTATAGGAGTCATTCCTTCTTTACATGAACAATGTAGCTATGTGGCTATTGAAATGTCCATGTTTGGTATGCCAATGATCGTATCAGATGTAGATGCACTTTCCGAAATGTTCGAAGATGAAGTAAACGCTTTGAGAATCCCTTTAGTGTTTGATGAAGATTTTGGTTTAGAGCTAGATGAAGAGAAATTAGCAGACGCCATCATCCGCTTGATAGATGATGAAGCCTTAAGGCTAAAACTGAGCACAAATGCAATCAAGAACTACCAAGAAAGATTCACTCTGGAAAAGATGATAGAGAATACGATTAATGTATATGAACAATTAATAGAACAAGACAATGCCTGAAATAACAGTTCTAATGCCCGTCAGAAATGGTGAGAAATATATAAAAGAATCTATTGATAGTGTTTTGAATCAAACACTGACCGACTTTGAGTTTCTTATTATAGATGATGGTTCAACAGACCGGACAGTAGAAATCATTCAAGGATATACAGACAAAAGAATACGTTTAGTCAGAAAGGAGCATCAATTTATTCAAAACTTAAATGAAGGATTAGAGTTGGCTTCCGGCTCTTATATTGCACGCATGGATGCCGATGATATAATGCATACAGAACGATTAAGAATTCAATTAAAACGTATGAAAAAAAATCCGGATATTACAGTTTGTGGAACATGGGCTAAGATTTTCAGCGATAAGGGCAACGAAAGAAATGTTTCCCACCTTGGATATGGAATCATACACGAACCTGTGTTGGAATTACTAAAATACAACATGCTACTTCATCCTAGTGTGATGATTAAAAAAGAGTTTCTGCTTAATCACCATATTGAATATCAAAATTACCCCTGTGTGGAAGATTATAAATTGTGGTTTGATATAGCGAAAGCTGGAGGAATATTATTTGTAGAACCACAAGAACTATTAATGTTTAGAAGAAGTGATACGCAGGTCACCGTAACGAAGAAAAAGGAAATGTCTTTAGGTTCTATCCGTTTGAGAAAGGAAATTCTTCTCTATCTTCTCTCTATATATAATAATAAAACATTAAATAGCCTATTATCCGACTTTGAAAATTTAGAAAAGAATAAATGGATGTCTAATGAAGACATTTTTCGTTTTTTTGTGAATCTATTTAATAGAATACA
>OHRW01001010.1_pt1 | contig 11470 bp, 10 predicted proteins | sample 1578541 | NCBI WGS metagenome assembly OHRW01 (sample SAMEA3879519, study PRJEB24766) | human gut metagenome | biome: human-associated habitat; feature: feces | place: USA | collected 1985/1987 | reverse complement strand
AGAAGAAAAAAAAGATATAATAGTGAAAAAAACATGATAAAAAATTGTTATTTACAAATAAAGGCTTACCTTTGCCAACATCAAAACAAAATGATGTTATAAATTCATTTTGAAGTTATATGTTTTTCGAGTTTAACCTTGACTGTGAGCACAAAAGATTATCGCGAAGATCTTTTGAACGGTTGGATAGAGACGTCTATTTAGCCGTTTTTTCTTTTAGCCCTATCCAATAAAGCTATTCAGCTATTTGACAGATACGGCTTTATTTGTCACGGAGATTTTATATCCTTTTATTTTATGGATTACGAAATAACATACTGCATAAAAGCGGTATGTTGTATCGCACTATTATACAGTTGAGCAATGAATTATACATATAAACAAATATGGCTCATCAACTTTCCTGTAATGATGAGCATCTTAATGGAACAATTAATCAATATTACGGATGCTGTTTTCTTAGGCCACGTTGGAGAGATAGAATTAGGAGCGTCCGCTATCGCCGGAATTTATTATTTGGCGATTTATATGCTTGGTTTTGGATTTAGCATTGGGTTGCAAGTAATGGTAGCTCGAAGGAATGGAGAGCAAGATTACAAGGAAACCGGCAAGACCTTTTTTCAAGGCTTATTTTTCCTTTTGGGATTGGCTATCTTTCTTTACCTTCTCATTCATACGGTTTCCCCATTTATATTAAAGAAGCTGATCGTTTCCTCGGATATTTATCGAGCGGTAATCCTATACTTGGATTGGCGTAGCTTTGGATTGTTGTTTTCATTCCCATTTTTAGCGATACGTTCTTTTTTAGTGGGGATAATGCATACAAAAAGCTCTATCTTGGGCTGCTGCCATAGCGGTATTAATCAATATTCCTTTAAATTTTTATTTGATATTCACTAGGGAATTAGGAATCTCGGGGGTGGCAATTGCCTCTTCTTTGGCAGAGATGGGCTCCTTTATGATGCTTTTCTTCTATATGTGGATACGATTGGATAAAGAAAAATATGGGTTAAGGCCGGTCTATAATGGTAATTTACTTATAAAAGTCTTGAAGTTATCAATATGGAGTATGCTTCATGCGTTTATTAGTGTAGCCCCTTGGTTCTTGTTTTTCGTTTCAATTGAACATTTGGGAAAAATAGAGTTAGCGATTTCCAATATAACCCGGAGCGTATCGGCTATATTTTTTGTGATAGCGAATTCTTTTGCGCTTACAACAGGCTCATTAGTCAGTAATGCGATTGGTGCGGGAGAAGGGAAGACACTATTTTCAATCTGTAGTAAAATTCTGAAATTAGGTTATGCCATAGGATTTCCCTTGGTTGCGATTGCTTTATTGTGTAATCGATGGATTATTGGTTTTTATACGAATAATGAACTATTGATACAATTAGCTTTTGCCCCTTTTGTTGTAATGTTGTTGAATTACACTTTCGCTTTACCGGGTTATGTATATTTGAATGCTGTCGGAGGAACAGGAAAGACACAAATGACTTTCCTTTTTCAAGTTACGACAACAGCCACATATTTGGTTTATCTTTATTGGTTATGTCGTTACACGCAAGCTCCTCTCGCAATCTATTTAACAGCGGAATACGTCTTTGTAATTCTGTTGGCTACACAATCTATTTTTTATTTGAAAAAGAAACATTACTAAAAAACGAAGAAAGATGATGACTAAAATATATCCACGTACGGGAGATAAACAAACCGTATATCTAAATACCATTATACAAGATCCTCAAATAGTGGGATTGGCCTATAGACAAGATTCGCCAGTGTTTACCATACATTATGAATGGTGCTTTAGATGAGTTATTATCTATTGAGGATGACTGACATATTTCTCTTTTCGCTATTTTAGGAACTGGTAAGAAGTGAAAACCTTATTATGACGTTCTCCCAACTCATTTACCATTTGCTCGGCTTCTTCTTGGGTAATCAAACCCTGTTCCTTGAATTGTTCTATCTTCTTTTTTTCGTTGCTCAATAACATACGGACAGACTTGCGAGTCACAGCCTCTTTATATGATTTAGGATAATCAATGGATATTTTTGTGATAAAATTCGATGCTCTAGTTATATTTTTACGGATCTCGACTTGTAAAAGCGATAAGCAACTTTCATATTCGGTAGAGACTGTTTCCGAGGAGCCAAACTCGTTAACCAGTTTCAAGGACTCTTTCTGGGCTATGATCAATCCCCTTGCCAAATCGTACCCTAAAATAATTCTGTCTTGATAGTAAATATCTGCCCATTTTTGGAAAAAACGAGAGAAAAACTTCATACTGATTATCCATGAAGGTTCCTCACAGAATTCAAAAATATCGCCTCGGTCGCATAGAGGTTTCTTTCCGTCTCGATCGTATTGTTCATCAATTGCGGCATTTAAACGTCTTTGCGTCCCGGATGAAATGACACCGTTTGTGTATAGGCTCCAATAGAGCGAGCGCTCTCTATCCAAGATTCGTAGGCGTATGTCTGCCATTACGTCTTTGGTACGGACAGGCATTTCCGGATATATTTCTTTTTGAGGTAGAAACTGTTCGACAATACTCCAGTCTGTTGCTTCCAACACTTCCTTCTGTTTCAAATCTTTTAGGTATTTTTCAGAACCTTCGTACAACTGTTCTTTTACGCTATAATCCAAAAGAAGCTTGGAGGACGGTATCTCTGCCAATCCCAATTTTTTTAGAAGCCAACCGATTGTAGTCGCATTTATTGTCAATGTTAAAGTTACAATCCCAGCCGTAAGGAAAAGTACTTGCCGACGTATTGGTTCTGGTATCGAAAAGGTATACGATACCATCAGTGCCATCGTTAGTCCCAATGCACCACGTAATCCTCCCCAACTCAAGATCGTGGACTCTCGCACCGACAAGCCATATCCGGACCGTTTCATGATCGGATAAAATATGGTTATTATTAATATACGAATGATATTTATCCCGGCATATACACAGATAAGAATCAATAAATCCATCCATGAGAAGTCTACCTTCAATGCTATTACGATACCGACAATTATGAATATCAATGTATTTGCTATGTGTGCTGCCAATTCCCAAAATTGACGCATGAATTTATTGACCTGCGGTTTCAGCCTCGGACGGCCCATGTAAGAGACTGTTAAACCGAAACCGACCAAAGCGATTACTCCCGATACTTCCAAATAATTTTGCGCTATGACAAAAGTCATATAAGCGGAAAGAATCATCACGCTGTTTTGAAGCATCTCGTCTCCATTTACTTTTGTGATAAATTGAATACACAAATAAGCCAAAAGCGTACCAAGCAGGGCTCCTCCGGCAACGACCATGATAAAGTCCGCTACGGGAGAATCCGAAACACCAGTAGCGGTATAGGCTCCGAAAAACAGCATGAAAAGGACAATACCGGTTCCATCGTTCAGCATCGACTCGGCATCCACTAGCGTCGAGAAACGTTTACTGGTGCCTAGCTCTTTCAACAATGCGACAACGGCCACTGGGTCTGTCGCACTTATCAAGGCTCCGAACATCAATGCAAAGGTCCAGTTCCACCCTTCATAAGAAGGGGCGAACGTTCCGATCCCTATCATCAAGGCAGCCGTCAGCAACATCGCAATAATGACACCCGGTACGGACAATATAGTGGCATTTGTCAATGTTTTTCGAAAGATATGCACGTCCAGTTCATAAGCAGCGTCGAATATCAAGATCGGAAGAAAAATATAAAGTATCATATCGGGATTAGCATTTCCGGCAAGATCGATCGATGATTTTAATATAGGAATGCTTTCCAACCAGCCTATCTGGTCAAACGTACCGATCAATAATCCAAAGGCAAATAGCCCGACCGTGTAAGGAAGAGGCATCTTTTTTAATCCGAATTTTAAAATCGCACCTCCCATCAACCCTATCAATACAAAAAATAATGGGCCAGTAAATTATTCGTTTCCATATTGATTCACTATTTAACTGCAAGGAACTGGCAATTTTTGAGCCAATAGCGTTCGAAGATATATAATTATTTAATAATGAGATATCTATGAGCTTTGTCCTATAAAAATAGAATAAAATCTCTTTCATAGTGAAAAAATATTTCCAAAATGAAAGAGATACAGAAGGTTTATTTAAAAAACAGTTGTATGTCCTCTTCCGAAAACAATATAGCGGTATTGACTAGTGCCAAATGGGAATATGCTTGAGGAAAATTCCCCAGTTGCTCCTTGGTTTCAAAATCAATGTCTTCACTGAAAAGTCCCAAGTGATTTGAATTATGAAGCATTTCCTCAAACAGACTACGTGCTTCTTCTTTTTCTCCAATGACATAAAGAGCACGGATGAGCCAGAACGTACAAATAGTAAAGGCGGAAGAGGGGAGTCCGAAATCATCATGAGATTTATAACGGTACATCAACCCTTTATAAAGTAACGCATTCTTTATCGCTTGCACTGTTTTATGGTAGCGTATGTCTCTCGGATCGATAAATCCGTACGGTTCCATTAACAACAAGGACGCATCAAGGTCGGAATTACCGTAGGTTTGCGAGAAACTTTGCATCTCTTCTTTCCAACCGTTTTTCATGACATTTTCTTTGATTACGGTCGCTTCTTCCGACCAACGTCTCCGGTATGTCGGTTTGTTTAATAAATCTGCAATACGAGCTCCCCTGTCTAATGCGACCCAGCACATAACTTTGGAGGAAACAAAATGCTGTCCTTCTCCTCTAATCTCCCAAATGCCTTTGTCTGGTTTTTTCCAGTCAATCATCACATTCGTCAGGATACTTTTTACCATTTCCCACATATCTTCCACCTCGTCCAATGTACCGGGCATCAAACGATAGTATTGGTAGATCAGGTCCATTAAATAGCCGAACGAGTCATTTTGAAGCTGGTGGTAAGCATCATTACCGATCCGAACGGGTCGTGAGTTCTTATAACCGGAAAGATGTCCCAGAATAACTTCCGTCAATTTTCTTTCTCCGCGAATACCGTACATGATCTGGTAAGTATCGTGTTGAGAAACAAAAGTAGACTGGACAAATCTCATGAACCGCCTTGCGGCTTCCACATGGCCTATCTGGAACAAAGTTTCAATGGACATGGAGGCGTCGCGCAGCCAACAAAAACGATAATCCCAGTTACGGACTTCTCCGATCGTTTCCGGTAGGCTAGTTGTTATGGCCGCCAATACGGCTCCATTATAAAAAGACATCAATTTTAAAACTAGGAGACTTCGCTCAATGACATCGTTATAGACCGTAAACTTCTTGGTTCGGTCAGTCCAATTCAACCAATAAACCAGCGTCCGGCAGTATTCCAGTTTCTCACGCTCAATGTTGACGGGTATTACTTTCTCGTTATATGAAAGTAGCAAGAACTCGTCCTTAGCCAGTACGATTTCTTTCTGTTCCAAGATGTTGTGCAAAGGTAGTGAGGAATAAAGATATTGCCTATCTTTGCTGTTAGAAGTAGAGTAGGTCTCTATATATTCCGAGGTCGTGTTGAAAATTGTCTTTCCACGGGCATAGTCCGGAGCCGGCTCATAGTTGATTTTAAAACGGGGAGTACCTTTGATTCTGCGGATATATCGGTAGATCTCTGCCGGACGATAACAATTGCTCGCATCGCTCAGATGGTAACAAGGCATGAAATCTACAACGGCAAATTCATTTTCTTCTGATACGAAGTTGGTCGAAAGAATATTTGTATGAGGAACATACGATTGCGATATTTGATAATCCGGAGAAACCTCGAAGCCGAAATATCCCCCTTTCTCCCGATCGAGCAATGATGCAAAGATGGAAGGTGAGTCGAAGTTAGGGAAACATAACCAATCTATACTGCCTTTATCCGAAATCAAAGCCGCAGTGCAGCAATTTCCTATTACTCCGTAATTTAACTTGTCCATAAAAATTATTTTTTATTTGTCCACAATCCTTTAAAAAAATCAACGGTGGCTTTCAGTTGACCTTTTATGCTTCTGGAAGTCGTTCCGTAACTAACACCTTCACCCGACAGTTTTTCCAAAAAAGGCAATACTTCTTCCTGCGAGGACAGATTGTATTTGGCTTTTTCAGATACAATTCCAACTTTAACTGTTATGGCGGATACTGGAAGAGCCCGGAACATATCCTCATCCGTCGTGTCATCTCCCATTGCTAGTATAAAATCATAGCGGGAAGCCAATAATAGGCGATCTACTTCCGAACCTTTTGTGCATTCTGGAGATTTTATTTCCACGACTTTGTTGCCCTGCATGATTTGTAATCCCTTTTTCAGGCAAACAGGCATTATAGCCTTTGTTAGCTGTTGCGCTCTCAGCTCTCCCAGCCAGGCGTCCGATTCTCTATAATGCCAGGCAAGAGCAGCTTCTTTTGTCTCAAGATGAGAGTACGGGGTTTTGCTTACAAACAAATTTAGAATAAACAATAGCTCCGAATCCCACTCTCGATTGCCTATGTTTTTATGCCATGCGCCTTTTTCCTTGTAAAATGCGCCATGTTCGGCGGCAAAAGACAGAGGAAGATCTCCCAGCCATTTCTCCAATGTATAGTGGTCCCGCCCGCTATTAATGGTTACATGATTCCGAGAGTCGGAACAAAAACGCTGTAACAGGTCTCGTAATGCAGGTGTTGGAACTGCATCTTCCGGATGATTTTTGAATGCAGTTAATGTTCCGTCGTAATCCAGCAAAATCAAGCGCTTTTTCGCTTGGTCATATAATGTTTTGATTTCGTTCTGGTCTTGTGCGGAGATCTTTTTCTTTTGTAATCGTTTGTTTTTCTCTGCGGTCTGCCGCCATTCTCTCATGAAATCCGCAGCCCATTTGTTTACGGTTTGAACCGAAAGGATGGCTTGCATTCGCTGAAGCCTTTCTCTTTGTTCCTCCAATGGCATTTTCAATGCACGGCAAATGGCTTGTTCGATCTGGTCCGTGTCGTTTGGATTAATCAATAAAGCATCAGACAATTCAACCGAAGCACCGGCCATTTCACTTAAAATGAGTACCCCCGGATTATCTTGTTTGGTAGCGACATACTCTTTTGCCACAAGATTCATACCATCGCGCAAAGGGGTTACCAAGGCTATATCGGCAACATAATACATCGCTACCAATTCCTCAAAAGAGAAACCGTGATAAAAATAACATACCGGAGTCCAATTCATGGTAGAGTAAGTTCCATTGATAGAACCGATCTCCTCGTCTATTTTGGTTTTCAATTCGGCATAACTGCCTACATGGTCGCGAGAGGGGACGATAACCATCGCCAATGTCACTTTCCCGTGATATTCCGGATGATTTTTCAAAAAAGAGGCGAATCCGTAAAGACGGTGCAATATTCCTTTGCTGTAATCCAGTCGGTCTACCGATATGATTAACTTATGATCTCCAAATAGAAGTCGTGTTTTCTCTACTGCGTGGTGGACTTTGTCATCAGCTATCACATTGTGATAAAGATCATAGTTTATCCCCATCGGTAATGCATCCACACGGGTTACACGATCATTCATTTGAACTTCATCCAGATTGAAATTCTTATGAAGGACGCGTTCCGTCGCACTGATGAAATGACGCATATAATCGTGAATGTGAAAAGCGACAAAGTCGGCTCCCAAAAGTCCGTTCAGGATCTCGACCCTTTCGGGCAGAATCCGGAAAAGTTCATGTGAAGGAAACGGAATATGGTGGAAATACCCGATATGAAGGTTGGGAAACTTCTCACGGAGCATGCCTGGCAACAGCATTAACTGATAGTCCTGTACCCAAACCCAATCATTAGGTTCAACTATCCGCGATATCTCTTCACAAAAAACAGCATTGACTTCCCTATATGATTCCCAAAAGTTCTTTTTATATAACGTATAAGCAAAAAAGTAATGACAGAGGGGCCATAGGGTACTGTTGCTATATCCTTCGTAGTAATTTTCATACTGCCTGTCGGATAAGAATACCGGATGATAATTATTTTTTTCCAATTGACTGCAAATGTCATCTTTTTCCGTCTTTTGTTCTACGCAGACGCCAGGCCAACCGATCCAATGTTTTTCACAATCAACGTCCAATGACTTCAAACCTGTAGCCAGCCCTCCTTCGCTCCGTGAAAAAACAAATTTTCCATCGGAGGAACGTGTAACTTTTACAGGCAACCTATTCGAAATGATAAATAATCTCATATTTGAAATATTATATACAACACAAAGCAAAATCCATACCAATTTGTATTTGTCATTGATAAACAGATGTTTGCAAATAGGGAAGCCTAAGTAATATTACCAAAATGAAAAAGTGTTTTTCATTTTAGTTGTTTTTTTTACTTTCAATTTAGAATTGATATTTTTAATCGATTGATATATAGTGATTTATATTTGTTGTTCTTAAATTGGTCTGATTTTGGCATTATCTTTATCAGTTTAGATTTCCGAAGAAAGTATCATTAATATTCATCTTCGGTTGTCTGCTATAAGAAACAATGTAGAACAACAAAGAAACAAAATGGTATTTTTTATTTATCAATTAGGCTCGCTTGCCTCTGTATGGGCAATCAGCAATTTAATAAAAAAAGATGTTCCTCAAAGGATCAAAAACAAGATTATCGTTCTGTTACTAGTAACAAGCTGGATTGGTGTTTTTGGATATTTTTTCATTTTGAAAAACAGGATTGAAAAATGGTGGCCTTGCAAGAAGTATTTGGTTGCCCATAGAAGGATATAAGTTTCATATTATATATTATTGCAATTAAAGTTGTTTTATGTGTACCAAAATCTTTTTCTCCATTCATTATGTAAAGATTTGAATTGTTTTTTTCTTTTTGAGCCGTGGATATAATTTATTCACGGCTTATTTAAAAGATTTAATTTCAAAAATTAGGATACAAATGGAAAAGAATATGCGGATGAACTTTTTGAAGCAACGGATAACGGTAATATTACTGTTAGTGGCTAGCGTATGTATATGTGGTAGCATCAATGAATTCTATTTCTTCGAAAATGATTATTATTTTAAATATCTGCTGAATACTTTTACAGGAATCATCCTTTTGACAGGAATTGCCTATTTATGCTATCCTCAAAAGAAGACAAATCAGGAAAATGAATTGGTGCTGAATGAATACAAACTGGTGTATGAAACGGAGTCTACCGCATCGCAATATTTTATTTCTGATACAGAAGCTTGGAACACATTAAGAAAACAATTGAAAACAACAGCTCGGGGACATGCTATTTTATATATCAGCGAAAGTTGCGAATTGCCTATAATCAATAACACGATTTTAGCTAAAAAGAGAAATTTCGATTGTTGGAAGCCTGTCTGTGCAGGGCAGATATCTAAAGATTTTGGTGAGATTTAAAGTGATCATAAAAAATATATGGCAGCCATAAAACGATGTCCATGGAAAGGAAATGTCAATTATCTGAAAATATGGGGAATAATATTGAATTGGACCTAATCAGCGTTGAAAAGCACCTCATTCAGAAAGTTCTCCAACATACCAACGGATACAAACCCGAAGCAGCTCGTCTTCTTGGGATAGGCTTAACCACACTTTATAAGAAGATGGAAGCCTATGGACTATAATGTGGAACACTTTGTTCTTGCATACCCGGTAGGTTACCTAAAACAGGCAGCTTGCCTTTTTATATACCTTTTCAAAATGAAAAGGATATTTTCATTTTGAAAAGGATTGAGCATATTACATAATAATATTATTTTTTTTATTATATAACTGATAAACAATATATTGTGCATAAACTCGATTTTTTGGCACAGCTTTGGCATATAGTAGGGCGGAAAACAAATAAATAGTATTAACAATTAAAAGAGACAAGTATGGAAGATACGTTATCATTTTTGTTCTTGTGTGCTACCGGTGTAGCATGCTATTGGTTTTTCTTCAAGTGTGTGGACTGGTTTGAGAAAATTTAATGTAAGAAAGGAGAATTAAATTATGTTTTTAGCACTGTTTATACTTTGCTTATTGATCTTCGGGTATTTGATGTATGTCCTAATTAAGCCCGAAAAGTTTTAATGGTAATTATTTTTTTAAGTGAAAAGATGAATACAGAAATTTTAGGTGTAGCATTGCAGATATTGCTACTGCTGGTTATCAGTTACCCGCTGGGAAAGCATATCGCCAAAGTGTATAAGGAGGGAAACGACTGCATGCGTTTCATGGCTCCAATTGAAAGATTTATTTACAAACTGGCGGGTATCAACCCCAATGAAGAGATGGATTGGAAGGCATTCTTGAAATCTCTGCTTATTATAAACGTATTTTGGTTCTTCTGGGGCATGATCCTGTTGGTATCGCAAGGATATCTTCCTTTGAATCCTGATGGGAACAGCGGACAAAGTCCAGATTTGGCGTTCAACACGTGTATTAGTTTCATGGTTAACTGTAACTTGCAGCACTATAGCGGAGAAAGCGGTTTGACTTATTTTACACAGTTGTTCGTCATCATGTTGTTCCAGTTCATCACTGCTGCAACAGGTATGGCTGCCATGGCTGGAATTATGAAATCGATGGCTACCAAAACAACTAAAACAATCGGCAACTTCTGGCACTATTTAGTGATCAGCTGTACACGTATCCTTTTCCCGATGTCTCTGATCGTAGGTTTCATCCTGATCATACAAGGTACGCCGATGGGCTTCGACTCCAAAATGACAATCCCGACATTGGAAGGAGCAGAACAAACTGTTTCACAAGGTCCTACAGCTGCAATCGTTCCGATTAAACAGTTAGGTACGAATGGTGGTGGTTACTTCGGAGTAAACTCTTCTCACCCATTGGAAAACCCGACTTACCTGACCAATATTGTAGAATGCTGGTCTATTCTGATCATTCCGATGGCATTGGTATTTGCTTTGGGATTTTATCTGAAACGTAAAAAGTTAGGTTATGTGATCTATGGTGTAATGCTGTTTGCTTATCTTTTGGGGGTATTCTGTAACGTTCACTATGAGATGGCAGGTAACCCGAAAATCGACGAGATGGGTATTGACCAGTCTTGCGGTGCTATGGAAGGTAAGGAAACCCGTCTGGGTCCGGGCGCAACCGCTTTGTGGTCTGTGACTACGACCGTCACCTCTAATGGTTCCGTTAACGGTATGCACGACAGTACAATGCCTCTTTCCGGTATGGTGGAGATGTTGAACATGCAGATCAATACATGGTTTGGTGGTGTCGGCGTAGGTTTCATGAACTACTATGCATTCTTGATTATAGCCGTATTCATCAGCGGTTTGATGGTCGGACGTACGCCGGAATTCTTAGGTAAAAAGGTAGAAGCCCGAGAAATGAAGATTGCGACGATCGTTTCGTTGGCTCACCCGTTCGTGATTTTGATCTTTACGGCTATCTCTTCCTACGTATGGGTATATGCCCCTGAATTCGTAGAGAGCGAGGGTGGCTGGTTGAACAACCCCGGTTTCCATGGTTTCAGTGAAATGTTATATGAATATACTTCTTCTTCTGCTA
>OHRW01001007.1_pt1 | contig 11483 bp, 9 predicted proteins | sample 1578541 | NCBI WGS metagenome assembly OHRW01 (sample SAMEA3879519, study PRJEB24766) | human gut metagenome | biome: human-associated habitat; feature: feces | place: USA | collected 1985/1987 | reverse complement strand
AGTTCGAAACAATTTGAAGATTTTATTTGTTGTAATTACAAAAAGAGTTAATTTTGTGTCAATTTTAAGATATTAGGTAATTGATTGTTTAATTAAAATGTTGAAAATATGAAGACTAAGGTTTTACTTTTAGCTTTGTTATCAGGTTTTGTATTCTCTGTGGCAGCACAGGAATATCAACCGCAGGTGGGGTTCAGCAATGAGGCTGGTTATAAGACTAATTTCAAGAAGAATAAAGCTCGCGACAATTGGTTTATTTCAATTGCGGGTGGAGCCAGCGTATTGTTAGGAGACCAAAATGGAGAGGCTGATTTCAAGAATCGTTTAAACTTCGCTCCACAAGTATCTTTTGGTAAGTGGTTTAATCCGTATTTAGGATTCCGTACCCAGTTAAATGGTGGTATTATCCACGGTTTTGAAGGTGATGGCGCACAGTTTATGCAACATAATAAATATGTAGCCGCTCACGTAGATTTGTTGTGGGATGTTACTAACTTCTGGGCTCCTTACAGAGAATCTAAAGTGTTCCGCTTGATTCCTTGGGTCGGTTTTGGTTATGCGCAGCGTTTCAAGACTACAGAGTCTTATGATCGTCCAAGAACGGAGTCTCCTACGTTGAACGCTGGTATCTTAACCGCTTTCCGTTTGAGCAAACGTGTTGATTTGAATGTTGAGATCCAAGGTTCTTTGTTGAACGAGCAGTTTAACCGTGTCGAGATGAATCACCTGACAGATGGTATCGTTCAGTTGAGCGCTGGTTTGACATTCAAATTGGGTAAGACTGACTTCGAGGTATTGGAGCCGATGGATTACGCTTTGTTGAACGACTTGAACGGCCAGATCAACTCTTTGCGTGCTGCTAACGATGAGTTGAGCAAACGTCCGGTTTCTTGCCCTGAGTGCCAAGAGACAGTTACTGAAGTTGTAAATAACTACGTTGACAATGTGGTTTATTTCCGCATCAACAGCGCTAAGATCGACAAGAACCAGCAGATCAATATCTATAACACAGCTGAGTTCATGAAGAACAACAACGCTCCGATCAAGGTAGTTGGTTACGCTGACAAGAAGACGGGTACTTCTGATTATAACATGGGCCTTTCTGAGAAACGTGCTAGAGCGGTCGCTAAGGAACTTATCGATAAATACGGTATTTCTTCTAGCCAGATCACTATCGAGTGGAGAGGTTCGGACGAACAACCTTATGGCGAAAATAGCTGGAACCGTGTAGTAATTATGAGCGCTAATAATTAATTTACGAATTAATACTTTAAAAAGGCCGTACTTCTAAGTGCGGCCTTTTTTTTGCGCCGAAAAATACTTACTTTTGTGAGAATTTATCGAATTGCTATGATATTGAACAAAAAACATGGTTATTTAATCCAATGGCTGATTGGTATAGGAGATTTGATCGTATTGAATCTCTTGTTTATGGCCGTTTTTCATCTGCTTGGCCCGAAATACACGGAAGCGATATCCTATAATTTGAGAGAGGTTATTTTGTTATTGAATTTCTGTTATTTCTTCTCTTTATATTTTATCCCGATTCAATTGCATCAGGCGGTCGTGTTTATCGACAAGATTGTGCAACGGGCGTTCGGATTGGTTACCGTACTTATCTTTTTATTCGCTACTTGCTTGATCTTCTTGAATGTAGGGGATATTCTGGCTACCTTCCTCTTGGTCTATTACGGGGTTTCTATCATCTTGTTTTCGCTTTGGCGGGTTTTTGTGCGCTTATCCTTAAAGTTTTATAGGCGAAAAGGCTATAACTTTAAGAAGGTGGTGATTGTGGGTGCGGGAAAGAATGGTATGGAGCTTTACCAAGTTATGAAAGATGATTTGAGCTATGGGTTTAGTGTAAAGGGGTTCTTTGATGACAATGACTCGTTGAAAGACGTTTTACCTAATTATTTGGGTAAGACGAGTGAGGTGGAAGCGTATGTGCTGGAGCATGATATCGATGAGATTTATTGTACCTTGCCGGGTACGAACAACGGAAAGATCGTACGGCTTCTGAATTTCGCCGAGAAGAAGATGGTGCGTTTCTATATCGTGCCCGAGTTTTACCGGGATGTAAAGAAGAGTATGGTGATGGAGGTGATGGAATCGATCCCATTGCTGACGGTCCGCCGGGAGCCTTTGCAATCCGCCTATAACCGGTTCTTGAAACGGACGTTCGATATATTTTTCTCTTTGGTGATTTTGCTCACGATTTATCCGATCCTGTACATCGTGGTCGGTATAATGATCAAGTTAAGCTCACCCGGCCCGATCTTGTTTAAGCAGAAACGTACGGGATTGTATGGGCATGACTTCGAATGTTTCAAATTTCGTACGATGAAGGTGAATGCGCAGGCTGATACCTTGCAGGCCGTTAAGAACGATCCTCGGAAGACCCGGATCGGCGATTTCTTGCGCCGGACGAATCTGGATGAGTTCCCTCAGTTCGTGAACGTCTTGCTGGGCGATATGTCCGTGGTAGGCCCTCGTCCGCATATGTTGAAGCATACCGAGCAGTACTCGGCGTTGATCGATAAGTATATGGTGCGGCATTTGGTGAAACCGGGAGTAACGGGATGGGCGCAAGTCACCGGTTACCGGGGTGAGACCAAGACGCTGGAGCAGATGGAAGGACGTGTGAAGAGAGATGTGTGGTATATAGAGAATTGGACGTTTTTCCTTGATTTAAAGATTATTGTGGTTACGGTACTGAATATGTTCAAGGGAGAGAAGAATGCGTATTAATCCGATTTGTTGCACACTTTTTGCGGATTTGTGTAATCTGTATTTATATTTATGCTATATTCGCGCTCGATGGGAAGAATAATTGCAATAGATTACGGCCGGAAACGTACGGGGATAGCCGCTACGGATATTTTACAAATGATCGCTAACGGCGTGGCGACAGTCCCAAGTGGAGAGGTTGTGAAATACCTGTCGGATTACATATCGCGGGAACCGGTGGATTTATTTGTGGTCGGGCTTCCGAAGCAAATGAACAATGAGCCTTCTGAGAACATGAAGTATGTGGAGGCGTTCGTGACCCATCTGAAAAGGACGATACCAAGTATTCCGGTAACTTATTACGACGAGCGGTTCACGTCGGTCTTAGCTCATAAGGCCATGTTGGAAGGCGGTTTAAAGAAAAAGAAACGGCAAGATAAAGGATTGGTCGATGAGATTAGCGCCGTTATTATTTTGCAAGCTTATTTAGAAAGTAAAAAATATCAGTTATAACTTATGATTTTACCCGTATTTTTATATGGTCAGCCCGTACTAAGAAAAGAGGCTGAGGATGTACCTAAAGATTATCCCGACTTGAAACAGTTGGTTGCCAATATGTTTGAAACGATGTATAATGCCGATGGGGTAGGACTTGCCGCTCCTCAGGTAGGCTTGTCTATCCGTTTGGTGGTTATAGACGGTGATGTGATGGGAGATGACTTCCCTGAATGCAAAGGTTTCAAGCGTGCGTTGATTAATCCCGAGTTTTTGGAACGTAGCGAGGAGGAAATAGCTATGGAGGAAGGCTGCTTGAGCCTGCCGGGTATACACGAGAAAGTGTCTCGCTCGAAAACGGTTCGTGTGAGATATTGGGATGAGAATTGGGAGGAACACGAGGAAGTGGTGGAAGGTTTCGCCGCCCGTATCGTGCAGCATGAGTGCGAGCATCTGACGGGGCATGTCTTTATCGACAATGTCTCCGCTATTCGCCGTCAATTGAACAAAGGCAAATTAAATAGTATTATTAAAGGGACGGTTCGTTGCTCTTACCGGGCAAAAGCCGTTGGTAAATAATAAATCTATAAATAATCAATATGACAGATTTAAGTAAAAACATTGAGGCCCTCAGGGAAAAGAAAGCCGTTATCGAGATGGGCGGTGGTGAGGCTGCTATCGAAAAGCAAGTGGCGATGGGTAAGCTTACTGCCCGGGAGCGTATCTTGGCTTTGTTGGATAAGAACTCTTTCCATGAGTATGACATGTTCGTGAAACACGATGGCCGTGATTTCGGTATGGAGAAGAAGGTTCTGCCGGGTGATGGTGTGGTTACCGGTACGGGTACGATCTTTGGTGCCCCGGTTTGCATCTATGCGCAGGACTTTACGGTTGCCGGTGGTTCGTTAGGTTTGCAGCATGCTCGTAAGATCACCAAGATCATGGATCATGCGTTGAAGATGAAATGTCCGATCATCGGAATCAATGACTCGGGTGGCGCGCGTATCCAAGAAGGTGTTGGTGCTTTGGCTGGTTATGGTGAAATATTCTATCGCAATACGATCGCCTCGGGCGTGATCCCTCAGATTTCCTTGATCCTCGGTCCTTGTGCCGGTGGTGCCGTTTATTCTCCGGCGTTGACGGACTTCGTGTTTGTGGTTGAGAACATCTCTAAGATGTTTATCACGGGACCGAACGTTATCAAGACCGTGCTGGGTGAGGATATCTCTATGGAAGACCTTGGTGGCGCACGTGTTCATGCGGAGACTACAGGTAACGCTCATTTCTATGCCTTGAGCGAGCAAGAATGTTTCGATCAGGTGAAACGTTTGGTTAGCTTCATCCCTTGGAATAATCAGGAGCGTGCGAAAGTGGTTGAGCCGAAAGAGCCGTCCGCTATGCTGAATATCGAGCAAGTAGTTCCGGCGGACCCGAAACAACCGTATGATGTGCGAGACGTTATCAGATGTATCGTCGATGACTCGGACTTCTTGGAGATTCAAGAGTTGTGGGCCGCTAATATTGTGATCGGTTTTGGCCGTATGGCAGGAGAAACGGTAGGTTTCGTTGCCAATCAACCGATGGTTCTGGCCGGCGTGCTTGATTGTGATAGCGCTGACAAGGCCGCTCGTTTCATCCGTTTCTGCGACTCATTCAATATTCCTATCATCACGTTGGAGGATATGCCGGGTTATCTGCCGGGCGTAGATCAAGAGCATGCGGGTGTGATTCGTCATGGGGCTAAGGTTCTGTATGCGTATTCGGAAGCTACTGTTCCTAAGATCACGGTTATCTTGCGCAAGGCGTACGGTGGAGGTTATATAGCTATGAACTCCCGTCACTTGGGCGCTGACTTCATGTTCGCTTGGCCGAGCGCGGAGATCGCTGTTATGGGTCCGGAAGGCGCAGCTAACATCATATTCCGCAAGGAGATCATGGAGGCGGAAGATCAGAACGCTATGCGTCAGGAGAAGGTGAAAGAATATATCGAGAAATTCGCGAACCCGTACGTGGCGGCTTCCAAGGGATTTATCGACTCTGTGATCGAACCGAAAGAAACCCGTTCATTATTGCTACACGCACTGAAGCTTTCCATTCTAAAAGAGGAATACAGACCGGCCAAGAAGCATGGTTTGCCTCCGTTCTAAATTGATGAGAGTATGGAAAAGAAACACCAGCAAGAAGAATATGTAGACTTTGTGGTGACGGCACGTAAATATAAGACGTTGCTGACAGCGAAGTATAAGAGCCGACCGATGTGGCATAAGCCGTCGGCTGGTGACGTGGTTTCTCATCTTCCCGGAACGATTATCAAGATTATGGTAGAAGAAGGACAGGCTGTGGAGGCCGGGCAACTTCTGCTAATCCATGAGGCGATGAAAATGCAGAACCGGGTGGTCGCTCCCATATCGGGAGTCGTTGTCGAGCTCAATGTAAAAGAGGGCGATAAGATAACGAAGAATCATTTAATGGTAAAAATAGAGTCTAAGTAAGATAATTTACTTATTTTTGCCTCTCAATCATTTTTAATAGGATGAAGAAGGCAACACTCTTTTTGATATTACAGATATTTACGATTTCGCTTTTTGCGCAGATTAATACGGACCGTGTATTGGCCATTGGCAGGAACGCCCTTTATTTTGAGGATTATGTTCTTTCCATTCAGTACTTCAATCAAGTTATCAAATCCAAACCTTGGTTGGCGGAACCCTATTTCTATCGTGCGGTGGCGAAGATAAATCTGGACGATTTTAAGGGGGCCGAGGAAGACTGTACTTTATGTCTTCAGCGGAACCCTTTTTTAACACAAGCGTATTACGCTCGCGGCATCGCCCGTCAAAGTCAGGAGAAATACGACGAGGCGATCGACGATTACCAGAAAGGACTTGAGTTCAAACCCGAGGACCGGCAGATGCTGGTGAATATGGCGGTGGCTTTTATCCAGAAAAAAGACTACAACGGGGCGGAGAAGACATTCGATGATTTAATGACCGCCCATCCGAAATATTCCATGAATTATATGACACGGGGCGCTATGTATCTGGAGAAAGGGGATACGTTGAAAGCCTTGGCCGATTATAATAAGGCGATCGAGATGGATCCTTATTATGCGCCGGCGTATGGCAATCGTGCGATCCTTCATTATCAAATGGATGATTACAAGGACGCTTTGGCCGATTTGAACGAGGCTCTACGTCTGGATACCCGTGAGAGCGGATATTATATTAACCGGGGGCTAGTTCGTTATCAGATGAATGACTTGAGAGGTGCGATGGCCGATTACGATCAGGTGATCAGCATGGATAGCCGGAACTTGATCGCGCGGTTCAACCGAGGTTTGCTTCGGTTCCAAGTCGGGGATAATAACCGGGCTATCGAGGACTTCGATGTCGTTATCCAGCAAGAGCCAGATAACTATATGGCTTATTACAACCGTGCGTTGCTCCGTTTCGAGACGGGCGACTACCGGGGGGCCGTGCAGGATTACGACGTGGTCTTGAAGCAATATCCTACTTTCCTGCCGGGTTTTGTGAGCCGTTCGGAAGCAAAGCGTAAGCTGGGGGATAACGTGGGGGCAGACCGTGATTATTGGGCAGCCATAAAGATGGAGGAGCAGGCCAAGAACGGACAGCTCCCGAAGACATCGTCTTCTGGCTCCAATACAGCGGTGAACGGAGATGCCAAGACGGACGATTCGGAGGAGAATACTCGTGAGCAATCCGATAAGAATATCAATAAGTTCAACCGCTTGGTGGTATACGATAAGGAGCAGGAGCGTAAAAGTAAATACCAAAGTGAGGTCCGTGGGCGTGTACAAGACCGGAATGTCCATGTGGATCTGGAACCCCAGTTTGTCTTGACCTATTACGAGAAGGCGGATCCCGTAAAGAAACTTGTTTATTACGACAAGATGGTGGAGGATTACAATGGCCAGATGGTCTTGAAGCGTAAATTGCGTATCACGAACGAGGAGGCCGCTTTGACTGAGGACCAAATCGCCGTGCATTTCGCCTCCATCGACGAGTATTCGGCGGAGATCGAGCGTGATCCGAACAACGCTAACGCTTATTTTGGCCGTGCGATGGACTTCATGTTGGTGCAGGATTTCTCGGAGGCGATCAAGAATTTCTCGGAAGCGATCGAGCGAGACCCGTCGTTCACGATGGCTTATTTCAATCGTGCCGTGGAACGTTATAAGCAATTGATGTACACCCAATCCCAGCAGGCTAGCAAGGATACGTACGACTTGAGTGGCTCGGGAATGAACTTGAATATTGGTAAGTCCGCACAGTCGCAGGTAAACGCCAACACCTCGGTGGACCTCCGTAGCGCTATGCTGAAGGATAATAAGCGAGCCTATGAGCATGAGCAGATCATGAGGGATTACGATATGGTGATCAAGCTGAACCCGGGTTTTGTGTACGCTTACTTTAACCGTGCGAATCTGCGTTGCGCCCAGCGTGATTTCCGTGCCGCTATCGTTGATTATAACGAGGCGATCGAGCGGGACCCTGAATTTGCCGAGGCTTACTACAACCGTGGGTTAGCCCGTCTGTCGCAAGGTGACGTGAACCGGGGCATCGCCGACTTGAGCAAGGCAGGGGAATTGGGTATCTACAACGCCTATAGTATCATCAAGCGAATGACAAGCCGGTGATAACGCAAATTATTCGAGTTAAATGTTTCGCTGATAGAAAAGAAATATTAACTTTGTGGGCTGAATATAAAGAATTTTAGAGAATAGAATATGATAAAGATTACATTTCCGGACAATTCCGTAAGAGAATATGCAAAGGGAACGACTGCTATGCAGATAGCGGAAAGCATTAGTTCTCGTTTGGCACAGGAAGTCCTAGCCGCAAGCGTGAATGGGGAGGTTTGGGACTTAAGCCGTCCTATCAACGACGACGCTACGGTGAAACTTTTGAAGTGGGAAGACGAGGAAGGTAAACATGCGTTCTGGCATTCCAGCGCTCACCTTATGGCAGAGGCTTTGCAGGAATTATATCCGGGTATTAAATTCGGTATCGGTCCGGCGATCGAGAACGGTTTCTATTATGACGTGGATCCGGGTGAGGCCGTGATCAAAGAGGGTGATTTCGCTGCTATCGAGGCTAAGATGCTTGAGCTGGTAGCCAAGAAAGAAGAGATCAAACGTCAGGACATTACCAAGGCGGATGCCATGAAGATGTTCGGCGATAGAGGTGAAGAGTATAAAACAGAGCTTATCAGTGAGTTGGAAGACGGTACGATCACTACCTATACGCAGGGTTCTTTTACGGACTTGTGTAGAGGACCGCACTTACCGAATACCTCTTATCTGAAAGCTGTCAAGATATTGAGCGTAGCCGGCGCTTATTGGCGTGGCGATGAGAAACGCAAGCAATTGGTTCGTTTGTATGGTATCACTTTCCCGAAAAAGAAGATGTTGGATGAGTATCTGACATTGTTGGAGGAGGCCAAGAAACGTGACCACCGTAAGATCGGTAAGGAGATGGACTTGTTCATGTTCTCCGATACGGTAGGTAAGGGCTTACCGATGTGGTTGCCGAAAGGTACCGCCTTGCGTTTGCGTCTGCAAGAGTTCTTGCGTCGTATCCAAGCTCGTTATAATTATCAAGAGGTAATGTGTCCGCCGATCGGTAATAAATTATTGTATATTACCTCCGGCCACTACGCTAAATACGGAAAGGATTCTTTCCAACCGATCCATACACCTGAGGAGGGTGAGGAATACTTCTTGAAACCGATGAACTGTCCTCATCACTGTATGATCTATAAAAACTCTCCTCGTTCGTATAAGGATCTGCCGTTGCGTCTCGCTGAGTTCGGTACGGTTTGCCGGTATGAGCAGAGCGGAGAGTTGCACGGATTGACCCGTGTACGTAGCTTTACGCAGGATGATGCTCATATTTTCTGCCGCCCCGATCAGGTAAAGCAGGAATTCTTGAACGTAATGGACATCATCTCGATCGTATTCAAGACGATGAATTTCGAGAACTTCGAGGCTCAGATCTCCTTGCGTGACAAGGTGAACCGTGAGAAATATATCGGTAGTGACGAGAATTGGGAGAAGGCTGAGCAAGCGATTGTAGAGGCTTGTGAGGAAAAAGGCTTGAAAGCTAAGATCGAATATGGAGAGGCTGCTTTCTACGGTCCGAAACTCGACTTCATGGTGAAAGACGCTATCGGCCGCCGTTGGCAGTTAGGTACGATTCAGGTAGACTATAACTTACCGGAACGTTTCCAATTGGAATATACGGGTGCCGACAACCAGAAGCACCGTCCGGTTATGATCCACCGTGCGCCGTTCGGTTCCATGGAACGGTTCGTTGCCGTATTGATTGAGCACACCGCCGGAAAGTTCCCGTTGTGGTTAACTCCGGAGCAGGTATGTATCATGCCGATCAGCGAGAAGTTTAATGATTACGCTTGGCAAATCGCACGTGAGTTGGGTAATCAGGAAATCCGTGCTATCGTAGATGACCGAAATGAGAAGATCGGTCGTAAAATTCGTGACAATGAATTGAAAAGAATCCCTTATATGCTCATCGTTGGAGAAAAAGAAGCAGAAAATGGTGAAGTTTCTGTAAGAAAACAGGGCGAAGGTGATAAAGGTTCGATGAAAATTGCTACCTTTGCAGCGCTTTTGAATGGCGAGGTAGAGGAAATGATGAATCGCTGGCAAAAAAGTAATGATTAAATAACTAATAACGAGGAGAATAAATCTTTTTGAATGAAGAATGACAATCTGAAAGAACAGTATAGAATCAACGAACGTATTCGTGTTCGTGAAGTTCGTTTAGTAGGTGACAATATTGAGACGGGTGTTTATCCGATCGCTCAAGCGCTGAAAATAGCGGAAGAGCAGGGGATGGATCTAGTCGAGATTTCACCAAATGCTGCGCCCCCCGTTTGTAGAGTAATCGACTACCAGAAATTCCTCTATCAGCAAAAAAAGCGTCAGAAAGAGCAAAAAGCGAAATCTGTGAAAGTGGTCGTGAAGGAGATTCGTTTCGGGCCTCAGACAGATGATCATGATTACAATTTTAAATTGAAGCACGCTAAGGGATTTTTGGAGGAAGGTTCGAAGGTCAAAGCCTACGTGTTCTTTAAAGGCCGTTCTATCCTTTTCAAGGAACAGGGAGAAGTCCTGCTGCTTCGTTTTGCCAACGATTTGGAGGATTATGGAAAAGTAGAGCAGTTGGCGGTATTGGAGGGAAAACGTATGATTATCATGCTTACTCCGAAGAAAGCGGGCACTGGCTCAGCCCCGGCTGCGGTCGCAGCTCCGAAAGTTGTAAAGAAAGTGATCACGACACCTAAGCCTAAAAGCGAGGGTGATAAGAAAACAGAAGAATAAAATCCGTCCCTGATAGAAGGGAGGTTAAGTTTAATAATTAAAATATAATTGGAAAATGCCTAAGATGAAGACTAATTCCGGTGCCAAAAAGAGGTTCGCCCTTACCGGATCAGGAAAGATCAAAAGAAAACACGCTTTTAAGAGTCATATCTTAACAAAGAAGACTAAGAAGCAAAAGAGAAATCTTACTCACACGGGTTTGGTAGCTAGTGTTGACGTAAGCAACGTAAAGCAGATGCTTTGCATGAAGTAATCTTTATTCATTAAGCGAGTTTTATAACGATTTTTATTAACCGAATGCATTTAGCAATCAAGTTCATCCTAAGAGATGACGCTAACATTCAAAACAGATTAGAATTATGCCTAGATCAGTAAATCATGTTGCTTCAAGAGCAAAAAGAAAACGGATTTTAAAACTAACCCGTGGTTATTATGGTGCACGTAAGAACGTTTGGACCGTAGCGAAGAATACATGGGAAAAAGGTTTGACTTATGCTTTCCGCGACCGTCGTAACAAGAAACGCAATTTCCGTGCTTTGTGGATTCAGCGTATCAACGCTGCCGCTCGTATGGAAGGTTTGTCTTACTCTCGCCTAATGGGTGCTTTGCACGCTGCCGGTATCGAGATCAACCGTAAGGTTTTGGCAGACTTGGCCGTTAACCATCCGGAAGCATTCAAGGCTATCGTAGCTAAAGTAAAATAAGATTTTTGCTATATAGTTAATAAAGAGCCTCCCCGAAAAGGAGGCTCTTTTTTTGTTGTTTTTGTTTGGTTATGTCGATACGATTACATATCTTTGTAACAAGAAAAAGATAAACAGGGAATGAGTTAAGCCGCACTTGTTCGATTGGGAAACTCATCAGTTTATTTTAATTCCGAGACATAGCTCTTGTCGCC
>OHRW01001005.1_pt1 | contig 11488 bp, 13 predicted proteins | sample 1578541 | NCBI WGS metagenome assembly OHRW01 (sample SAMEA3879519, study PRJEB24766) | human gut metagenome | biome: human-associated habitat; feature: feces | place: USA | collected 1985/1987 | reverse complement strand
GCATTTCCGCAGGGAACAGAAGGACAGATTTCACCGGAAGAAGCATTAGAAAAGCGTTTTTCCCCAGCAGAAGCTGATGACTTGAAACAAATTGCAAGTCACTGGAACGATATTGTAAATCAAACATCCATGCCGATGCAGCAGTTTCTTCGCGCCGCCAGAGTTGCGGTAGCTGACAGCAGTACTATTTTGCAGCTTGTCTTTACAAATAATGACCTGGCAAAAGAATACTTTGAGCGAGAACATCACAAAAATCTGGATCTTTTATCTGAACTTGTTGCAGAACAGACAGGTAAGGTCGTAACTTTTGAATGTACATCCAGTACACATCAACCAACGGAACAATCTAACTATATTGATTTAAGCAAGATTCACCAGACTGTTATTTTTGAGTAATTAATTATTGGCAAAATATTATTTCTGGTGTATAAACACATTAAAGCGTGTTAATGTGCTCCTGGAATCTTTTTGTGCTTGATCTTATGAGAAGATTTTTTTCAGCTATGTCCAAATTTTTAAGGCATATGCAGTGCGTACGCCTCAAAAATTTGGGCGCAACTGGCGGAAAATCAGCCGCAAAGGCAAGTGCAGGAAAGGTTTCGAGAGTACATAAAATCAAAAGAGCCATCCGATCCCATGCATCAACTTACTGCAAGGGACCGAATGACTCGGCGGTACCACCCTTCTTAGTTCCTGCAAAAATGTTGAGGCAAATGACATTTTACCTCTGCAGAAACCCTCTTGTTTATCCTCTAACGCAGGAAATACGCTGCATTTATCATACAGAGCTCCAGGGCAGGTTGGGTCACGCTTTCGTAAGGAACTTCCACCAGTGTTCCTCTCTCTGTAACGGGCTGTCCGACTTAATGATCCCCTTCAACGCCATTTTCATGGAATTTCATAGATCCTCTTTGATTTACGTCATTTCCTTTCGATTTTACGCCAGAACGGGATTTTTGTCAATGGGACATAAAACGGTTACCACCGTCTATCATAGCTGACTTATTTGTTTCATTATGCCTCTGTTCATCGTTCATAGGCTGCGTGATCAATAATTCTGTCATATCCTCGATCAGCAACAATCCCAGCGGCCCCAGAAACAGCCCTGCTATCCCAAACAGTTTCAGTCCCACATACACTGCCCCCAGTGTCTCAAAAGGCGAAAGCCCCATCTGTCCACTCATAAGATGTACTTCCAGGAACTGCCGCATAAAAGTACAGATCAGATATAAACCTGTTAAGATCAATGCTGTTTTCCAGCTTCCCATGGCAATCTCAATGACCGCCCACGGCACCAGCACCGTTCCTGTTCCTAATACCGGAAAGGCATCCATGATACCAATCCCCATTCCCACAAGGACAGGACATGGATTTCCCACCAAAAACATGCCTATTGTACACAAAAATGAGGTAAGTAAAAATATGATCCCCTGGCTTTTAAACCACACTTTCCCGGTGCTTACCAGCCTGTCACCGATCAGACGGAACTCCCGGCTGAAAACAGACCGGTCCCGCCGTTCTTTTAACTCTTCCATTTCCTGTAAGCTTAAAATGGCGCTGCAGAAAGAAAACAGGCTTATAAATCCAATACGACCTATAACTCCGGCTGTATAATAAGAGCCAGCCATCAAGGACGGCACCGATTTCTCTTTCACATACTTTGTTCCTGCTTCGATCATACTTCCTGCCACATGGATTCCCCAGCCGGGATCAAGGCCGAACCGCTTCTCAAGACCGGAACATTTTTCCTCGATCCAGAAATAAAGCCCATCCAGCCATACAGGAAGCTGGTTCATCAAAGTAGACGTTTCTTCCCACAGACGGCGGATGCCCAAAGTCAGCAGAAAACTTCCAAGCACCGCTAAGATCAGTAACTGTACCGATCCGATCAGTCCCAGTGATGGCTTCCATTTTTTTCCAAATATACGCACTGTAATCCGGTGCTGTAAAAACCGGGCTGACGGCCGAAGGAGCAGTGCCAGTGTATAACCCAATAAAAGAGGAACCACAAGTGGCAGCAGGTATTTAAGACCTGCATACACCATTCCTGTGATTCCTGTTATAATAAAAAATTTCTTCAGTTTCTTTCCCGGTTTTTCCATGGACTCACCTGTTTTTTGATCTGTACTTCCTTTGTACATTCTTATTATGAGTCTTATGGACGGGAATTATTCACGGTCTTTAATTGCATTCCGATATTTTTCTTTTTCCGTTATACGGTTTCTTTTTCGCCATCTTCCGGCTTTTCTTCATCTTTGCACACATCTTCCAGATATGCCAGAGCAGCTCTTAAACAGCCGTCAACGCCAACTAAACTGCTGTCCACGCAAAGATGATAATTCTGGGCTCTTCCCCAGGTATTTCCAGTATAATACTGGTAATAATCCCGGCGCTTGCGGTCAACAGCACGGATCTTCATTTCCATGTCTTTTTCGTTGATGCCTTCTTCCGGTTCCAGTTCCATCAGACGTTTTATGCGCTGTTTCATTTTTGAATATATGAAAATGTTCACGCTGTCCTCCAGGATCATATCTGCGCAGCGTCCTACGATCACACATGGGCCATGAGAAGCCAGTCTGCGGATCACATTGGACTGGGCCACAAAGATCTGGTCAGACATAGGCACTTTATACAACTCCGAAAAAGAATGATGGATCTTGTGATCCAAAGGATCGTCCTCGATCACATGCTCATCATATTTGCGGAACGCTTCCTCTGCAATATTAATATCATCTGCTGCCATGGAGATCAGTTCCTTGTCATAAAAGGGAATCCCCAGCGCCTCTGCCAGCTTCACACCCAGTTCTCTTCCCCCGCTGCCGAATTCACGGCTCACTGTAATCACCTTGTTCATAATACTTTTCCCCGCCTTTCTCCTTGGTAACTGCTGTGCTGATAGTATAGCACATTTCCCGGGAAAATGGGGTTAATTTTATCTTAAACCGTATAAGTGGATCAGTGTTTTCAAAGCGGCATAGGTGTCCGTGCGATTAGAATAACTGCCAAAACAGCACCTGCAAACGCCGCAGCAGCAACAACTGCTATCACTTTCCTGCTGAGTTTCTTCTTTGCTGCCTTACAGATCAGCGCAGCACAAGCCACACAGACAACCGCAGCAGCCATGGCGATACCCATCATCTCCCATAACCAGGATAACTCGTATAAGAGTCTCATACATTTCCCCTCACCTTCTGTTGATCACCGCAAAATACCTTTTGCCACAACATCATGATAATACCATAGCCAAAAGGCCAGAAATCTGATGCAAGCCTGCTTGCAGGAAGATTTCTGGCCTCAGGACACCGGTACATCGTTTTCGTAAATAATGTACCAGTATCATAACATTTTGACGTTGCTGTGTAAACCTGTAAATTTTACAACTCATTCATTTGTTTTTTATATAAACACTACTTATTAAAGCAGATATACTCAATTCCCACGATCTCGCAGAACATCTTCAGAACCTTCGCATACTTTCCATAAACCATATGCAGATGGTTGGAGTTGATCTTCTCGTAGAACTTTTCGTAGTCTGCCTCTGCTTCTACGAATGCATAGGGATAACAGTATGTAGTCTCTTTTAACTTCTCAAGAGGATACATCTTTGTGGTTCCTTCAAAGCAGCCTAATACATATTTCCCATTGCTGCGGAACAGTCTGGCAACCGTTACATCACCTGGTTTGGAGATAAACTGGATGGATGCACCACCTGCTTCTCCGAAGATATGAGGCATTAAAGCGATCTTCTTCATAGCTTCTTCTTTGTTGTCCGGATCAGCGAAATATGGTGCCACGCTGCCGCAGTTTGCCAGTACAAATTCCTTATCGTTTCCGTCAAAGAACTTGATGTCCAGCAAACAGGAAGGCTTTCCTTCTGCGCACAGATTTAAGATGCGCATGGTCATAGCACCATCGCAGTCACACTCGCAGGAGGTAGGGATCGGTGTCTTTTCGCCGTCTGCGTCATATGGGTTGTTTAATAATGCCACGCCCAGACACTGGAGAACAAAATGGTCACTCATATCCTGCTGGCACTTGATGCCCATGAAGTTATATTTCTTTTCCGCAGCCATATCCTTTAACGCCAGATAACTGCGTACCTGTAATTCCAGTGTTTTCTCTGTAAACTTGTCACCGTATTCGATCCTCGGGACATTTTCCTTTACCCACTTTAAATGCTTCTGGACACGTTCTTCGTCCAGTGCCTTTGCACGGTATACGATCTCATACTGGTCGCAGTGGTCAAACTCTACCCCAAAGGTACTCTGCCACTGGCTTGGATCTGCTACCGTAGTCCCAATACCAATACTTCTTCCGCCGATCATTCCATAGCTGGAACGGCGAATGCCTTCTGCCACATAAACACCTTTTACAAAGTTATCTACCTTTTCCTGGATCTGTGGATCTTCATAATCACCTGATACACGGATACACTTCTTTCCAGTCTGGTCCAACATACCCCCAACTGCCAACAGTGTTACAAGGCTGGACGTATTGCGCTGCAAATTTCCTAACAGCAACACCGGATAGGAAGTTCCATAGGCAATGCGGAATGCCAGAGATGGAGTTGCCCAGATAGGCACATGGATGATCACAGCTTCAATGCCCTGTTTCTTGATCTCATCAGAAATATTCTGTCCATCTTCTGTGTCAAATACAATAGGTGAGATATAAAGGTCATATTTATCCCCAAAGGCCTTTTTTACCTTTTCAATCTCGCTTGCTACAATTGCTTCTCTCTTTTTATAAAATTCGCGACGGCTGTCACCTAATGTGACGATCGCTACCTTCTTTTTCTCCATGAGAAATCCCTCCTTTAGAATTACATGTTAAAACCACTCTGGCTTAATAAGTTTCGGTAATGCAAAGGCGATATCCGGTAAAAATGCGATCAGCACTACTACTACTACAGAAACCATGATATACGGGATAACAGCCTTAAACGACTTTTGCACACTCATTCCGGAAATCCTTCCTGCGATCAGCAAACACAGACCGTAAGGAGGTGTTACCTGACCAACTGCCAGTGTGATAACGATGATCAGACCTAACTGTACTGGTGTGATGCCAAATGCGGTTGCAACAGGCATTAATACAGGAACGAACAGGATCATTGCAGGAATAGCATCCATAAATGTTCCAAGGAATAAATAGAATCCGATCACAGCCAGCAAGAACTGCCACTTATATGGGAAGTAGGTAGCGAACATCTGCTGAACGCTGGTACTTACATTGTAGTAGCTTAAAAGCTGTCCCAAAGCATTTGCGGTTGCCAGAGCAAACAGGGAAGTGGCGCTGGTACGCAGTGTGTCATAAAGTAATGGTTTTACATCTTTTAAAGAAAGGTTCTTAAATACGAATACACCAAGGATGATCGCGTAGATACATGCAATCGCTGCGGACTCAGTTGCTGTACACAGGCCTCCGATAACGCCGCCGATAATAATAACAGGTGTTAATACTGGAGGAAGACATTTTATAGCCAGCTTTAAAAAGTCTTTAAATGACATTGGATCCTGTTTTGGATAATGATATTTCTTATTTCCCATGAAAATAACAAACATCTGTCCAAGACCGATCAGGATACCAGGAACAACACCGCCTAAGAACAGAGCGCCGATGGATGCGCCTGCTACGGAAGAGTAAACGACCATAGGAATAGATGGCGGGATAACGATACCGATGGTAGAAGAAGCCGCAGTTACACCTACGGAAGTTTCCTGATTGTAACCTTCTTCCTCCATAGCCGGGATCAGAATAGAACCGATACCTGCTGTATCAGCCTGGGAAGAACCGGAAATTCCGGCAAATAACATAGATACTAATACATTTGCATAGGCAAGACCGCCCGGGAATCTTCCTACGATACCATTACAGAACTGGATCAGTTTCTCACTGATCTTAGCACGGTTCATAATGTTTGCTGCCAGAACGAACAGCGGAACTGCAAGCAGTGTAAAGCTGTTCAGGCCGGTAAACATTTTCTGTACAACTGTAATTAAAGAAATAGAATTTAACTGGGAAATACCAAGGAGTGCCACCAGACCCAGGATATAGGCAATGGGGATTCCTGCAAATAATAAAACTAAAAACGCTGCTACCAGTACCAGGATCATAACTCTGCCTCCTTCATTGCCTTTTCAACTGCATCTTCTACCTGGCCTCTGTCAGGATGTTTGATACAATCTATGATATTTTCTACAGAGAACACTGCTGCTGTAAGGCCAAAGATGGGAACACATAACCAGCTCCATCCTTTACTTACCGGCATAGAAGTCATTTTCCATGCTGCAAACTGCTGTACCAGCTTAATGCCGTAAATGCCAACCACCAGGTTGAAGATCAGGACAAATATATGTCCTGCCAGTTCATCTGCAAAAAGGGATTTTCCTTTTAATTTTTCGGTTAATGCTGTAAATTTAAAGTGTTCATTGGAGCGAACCATTGGTGCTGATCCGATAAAGCAGCACCATGCCAGAGCGGCGTTGGCAACTTCTTCTGTAAAAGCCGCCTGGAATCCGAATACACGGGAACATACCTGTACTGTGGTGCACACAAAGAAAACTGCAACAGATGCCATTCCTACGATATACAGAACTTTTTCCATCAGATCACATATCTTTTTCACGTTAAAACCTCCATTTTCAATGTTCTCCCGGAATCTTTTCACGGGATCAGGTGCAAAACATTCTGGAAAAACATATGAAAAACGCGTACAACTATCTACACAGCTAAGCTTGTATTTATACTCCACTGCACCTGGCGTGATTGCATCATCCGTAGAAATATCGATCTTAAAAGGTTGTCTCATTCGTTCCAGATTAGCTTCTATCATCATCCTAATGCCAGGATAATCAAAATCTTCCATGATTTCTTTTACTGACTTAATCTTAAAGGTTATCCCATCTTCAAGCTGAAGCTCACCGATTCTCTCAATGATTGCTCTAGCATCCTTCTCATTAAGAGGTAATGCTTTCACAGTGGTATCGATATCCATTGTAGCTCTCATATCTACACCAACAATAGAAGCAACAAGCATTCCGCCTTTCAGAATAAAATTATTCCTGTATTCAGAAACAGAAACTCTTTCTAAGAACCTTTCCATAAAATATGTTCTAATTAGTGCTTGCGCAACTTCACTATTCCCGCCGGACATGTTTTTTACTTTGTCTTTAAGTTGTTTCGCTGTATGAATCATACCATTACCTCCACATACATCATCACTTCATCCCTTACTCCAAGTTTAACCGCATACTCAATCAATCTTGATAGATTCTTTTCCTTCGAGGACATATATTCCTTGATTGCTGTCTGATATAACTGAATTTCATATTTCTTTCGATCTTTAATCAAATCACAAATACATCTTTCCTTGTCATATACTTTAACCAAATTACCGCTGCTTGACGGGATTTCACAGGTCCCCATATCAAGAATCTCTGGGTTTGCATAACGAACTTCTTTGTTTTTCTTTTTGATATGTGTAGCATTATATCCGGTAGGAACAGTGAAACAAATATGACTGTATTCTCTGTCGATAAGACCATGCAAATAAAGGGCGGTCTCGCCCGAATAAATAATATTCTTATTTCGTTGCTGGAGTACAAACAACTCATCTGGCCACACATTATCTAAGATATAAATACCATGTGCCACTTTTTCCATATCATGCTCTCTGACGTATTTTGAGACAGATGGCTTTGATACACCTGATTCAACGGCCTTCGATGTAATCAAATATCCATTGTCTTTTTCAATTAGCGATTCCAAAATATCTGATGTTGACATAGTTGGCCTCCTTATCCTTGATATTTACTTTTGTGCTTATATTTTATTATATTTAAGTGTAAAAGTAAATATAATCCTTATATGCTTGCAGAAGCAAAAGATAACATAACTTCAAATACCTCGTTTAATATTCCTTCTCTATCTCTCCATCTATTCCATACATTTTCTTGAATGCATTAAGGTCTGCCTGGTTCTTAATCAGCATAACTTCTTCTATCTTACCTGTATGAATGTTCTTAAAGCCTGCAACCTGCTCACCATTACATATGCTCGCTTTGATTACCGGTTTCTTATTTTCTTTATCATATGCCTTTGTAACTGTCTTTTTCTTAAATAGTCCCACTCTGACCACCTTCTTTTGAATTTGCCATCATTATCATCCCAACTGTAGCCCTAGCCACAGCCGCATCTTCCCTGTTTTCCATCATGTGGAAAGCTTTCATCTCCACCGTATCCATCCTATGGCATATCAGTACACCTCCAACTATTTTACCAGTCCTCATCATCGTCATCAATAGCATCATCTACACCGGCAGCATAATCATCATCGCTGTCGTATCTGTCATCATCATAGTCTCCATCCATATAGACATCATCATAACCATCATCATATGAATCATGATAATATTTCTTTGAACCGGAGCTGCTGCTTGAAGAACTTCCTGAATATGTAGAGTTGCTACCGGAATTGCTATAGCTGTTCGTACTGCTGCCCGAAGAATTTGTACTGCTTTCTGATGAACTACTACTATTATATTTTCCGGAAGAATAGCTCTTTGGTGTATAACTGCTGCTTCCTGAGCTGCCGCTTGAATTATACGATGAACTGCTATGTGACGAGTATGAACTTGATGGTGAATAGTCATAATCATAATACTCTTCATCATCAGAACCAGACCACCATCCTGCGAATCCACCTATGATAGCAAATACTCCAATAGCTACCAGAAATAAAATTACGTTTTCTCCAATAGAATTCTTGTTATTTCTCATAATCACACACTCCCTTATTAGTTGCAAATGATATCTCAATAATCAAATTATTGTTTCCGAAACCATTAATCAAAAATCAAAATCATCAGGATCAAGTCCGGCATCTTCAAGGACCTCGTTTCTCTCTTCATCACTCATATCTTCAAGGTCATCCAAATCAACACCCTCAAGTGCCAGGCTGTATTCAATATCGTTACTGTCATCTTCCATATATGATTTTTCATTGCTGCCCTCGCCAAATACAATGCTGTCCATCATTGAACGCTCATACGCATTGAGACTTCCATCGTGATCACTGTCAAAGCTTCTGTCATAAATTCTTCCATCCTTACCTAACATAATTGCTTCCTCCTTAAATTGTTTACATAAATACTGTACCTATTTAATACTGCTTATGCTATCTACTATCTGCTTATTTGTTATATTAATTATGCCTCATTACGAGTCCAAAAATCTGCCCTCGCAACACGAATCTTTGTTCTTTTTGAAATAATCCAGTGCTGCAAACAAATGTTATTTCTAAATCAAATAAGAATATGTACAATACATCTTTCCATGTTCCGTAAAAATACAGGTAATCAAATTTCTTTCGACTAGCTTATTTAATAACCTCTCTGTATCTTTTAATGACAAATAATTCAAAATTCCATAGTATTTTTTATTCTTGAAATTTGAAGCTATAACAGCATTTTTATTTCCAACCAAAATGTTTCTTATTGTTCTGCAATACCCATATCCATGAATATATGTCTGGGTATTCTCCAGGTCTTGCAATAATTCTAAAAGCAATTTGCTTATTACTTTATTCATATAAAATCCACCTCAATCATAAATTATTCTTTACTTGTTAATCTTGTATATTTCGCGAACCAGCGCCGCTAACCCATTTTTCTCCCATTCCATTGGAAATTCAAAATATTCCGCTACTAATTCAGGAGACATTTCTTTAATTTGCAACAGAACCTTCTCTATATTCTCCTCATATTCTGATTGAGGTTCTAGGATATTATCAGTTATAAACTGCGCTATTTCTTCTTTAGAAAACCAGTCTAAAGGACAGCTATTTGAATATTTTTGAGCTTTTTCCATAAACATGTTGTTAAAATGACTCGCAGCGTTTTCAAGTGCGTTTTCAAGTTCCTCATCCTCTTCAATCATCTTCTGATATCTGTTTTGTTTTTCAATTAACTCACTATCTTCGGCATTTTGTGAAACAAAAACATCTTTTTTACTAACCCACTCATCCAAATCAAAATTTATTAATTCCGCATTAATGTGTTTATTTAATTCATTTATCAATTTCCTATATGGTACAGCCGATTTCCCATTAACATCGAATTCATAAGCTAATTTTCCAAACTTATCAAAGCTTTCAGTGGAGTAACTCTCATTTAATAGCGTAATCATATGATCTGCTTTACTCCTTGTAACATCCATAATCATGCTATACATTATATCTACATATGCCGATACACCTGGAAAATAATCTTTTTCCCAACTTAGGCAAGCGTCATCTACCGCATATGCCTTTTTAAGAAAGTAAATGAAATTTGCTCTAAATCCGTTTTCTACTGGTATATTTCTAATTATTTTTTCCACCGAATTACTATCTATATATGCCTGATAACTTTCATATCCTTCACACCGCATCTCATAAGTACAAACATTTTCATAATTATATACTTGATTTTGAATATTACCGATATGTTTTAACGTAATTACTCCCTTTGCTGTAATAAAAATATCATCCTTATTTTTATCATAAAAATCTATATACTGTTCACGCACGCAAAGTCCTATCTTCTCGAGTTTGAATAATTCTTTGATAATACGGTCTTTTGGTAATCCGTATAGACTTGAACTATCAAATAAGCTGTCGGCGGTTATGCAGCCATAAGGTTCATCATCGAAAGGATAATTAGGATTTACTAGCATATCCAATATTTCTTTTCCAATTTCTCCAACTGTTCCTTCCTCATCAATTTCATCGGTCATAAGATCATGACCTAACGCACTGGAAAGATATCTAATAATATCAATATCATGCACGCCTTCTTTTTCATACTTAGATATATTTTGTGGAGTTGTTCCTATCATGTCTGCAAGCTTCTGCTGACTTATACCCAAAGCATTTCTGAACCGTCTGCATCTTTGTCCCACCTCTAAAGCTAAAGACTTATTTTCCATAATGACTTACCTCCCTGTTGTTTTGTTAAGTCTATTATCTCAATTCTTATCATAAAATAACATAAACAATTTCTTGATTATCTCAACTTAACATTGATTTGTAAATTCTGAAAAGGAAAAACAAAATGAGCACACGAACTGTATTCGCCTGCTCACTTATATCATTCTTTTATTATACCGGTAACCTTGATAGCATACTCTCATATGGAAATTGTTTCAGTACATAATTAAATCCCTGTCTCTTGCAAGAATCAATAGGTACAATATAAAGTCTATATTTTTCACCTTCTTTAGCAAATCCTATCAGACTATTTCTTTTACAAAAAAGCAAATCAGGAACACTCTAACATTTCGTTCTGAATACTAAGAAATAACTCAATATACTCTTTATTTCCATAGAAGTATTCATTTATAAGTTGCAGAGCATTCTTTGGCTTTTTTCTATAAAATTGTTTTGTACGTTATTCATATTATTTAGCTCCATTTATACCACCACTTTCGCAATAGCTTATTTTACTCC
>OHRW01001000.1_pt1 | contig 11525 bp, 7 predicted proteins | sample 1578541 | NCBI WGS metagenome assembly OHRW01 (sample SAMEA3879519, study PRJEB24766) | human gut metagenome | biome: human-associated habitat; feature: feces | place: USA | collected 1985/1987 | reverse complement strand
CCGGAGAGTGGGACGATCGCGATCATATTAAATACTGTCATAAGGCCTACGCCAAGGTCGCCAAGTTCCCAGACAAATTCATAGGCTGCCACGCCGCCGATAAAGAGCATGATCAGTAAAAAGATCTTGTATCCTGTCTGAGCTTTCCAGGTATCGCCGAATACGTAAGATACGTTGCAGCGGGCATAATAGAGAATGCCAAGGAAAGTGGAAAAGCTGAACAGGAAGAGTACAACTGCGATAAATACAACGCCTGCATATCCAAGGTGATGGTTCATAGCTGCCTGTAAAAGGTCCATTCCCATAAGACCTTCGATCTTTTCAGCCGGAGCTAAAAGCATCAGGAATGCGGAACAGCTGCAGATCACTAATGTATCGATAAAAACACCAAGTGCCTGGATAAGGCCCTGTTTTACCGGATGGCTGACTTCTGCTGCGGCTGCAGCACATGGAGCAGAACCACTACCTGCTTCATTTGAGAAAAGTCCGCGCTTTACGCCGTTCATTACGATTACACCAAGTCCGCCGCCGGCAAACTGTCTGATACCGAATGCCTGGGAGAAAATGTTTCCAATAACAGATGGAAGCAGGGTGATGTTCTTAATGATAACGAACAGAGTTACTAAGAAGTAGGCGCCTGCCATAACAGGAACTACCATATCTAAAACCTTAACAGTTGCGTTCTTGCGAAGAACGATGACTGCGGACATAGCTACCAGAATGGTAGCAGTTGCAACCTGCGGGATACCGAATGCGTTCTGGAAGGAAGTGGTAACGGAGTTTCCGATTACCTGGCTGATACCTGCCCAGCAAAGCAGTCCGGAGAGTGCGAATGCGGTTCCTAAAAGACCGTATTTACAACCGCGGGTGTAATAAGTCTGTTCATCATCTGCCACATATTCGGCTTCTTCTTTTACGTTCTTTACGAAAACATCTTCTCGTTTGATTTTTGTCACCAGTCGGATACGGTCCATTACATAGGCAGGACCGCCGCGATAACCGCCGTAGAGTGGGTCTTTTTCTTTGTAGATCTGTGCCAGGGTAGACTCTACGAAGCTGCTGGAAGAACCAATGAGTGCGGTCAGCCACATCCAGAAAACAGCTCCTGCGCCGCCAAATGAGATAGCAGCAACAACACCGGCTAAGTTACCCATACCTACGCGGGTAGCGGTAGCAACGATCAGTGCCTGAACACCGGATATAGAGTTTTCATCTTTTTTTGCTTCGTCTTTTTCCAGTGTGACCCGGATCATTTCCGGGAACAGGCGGAATGGAAGAAATTTAGTTTTAAATGTAAAGTATAAACCCGCTGGAATAAGGATCAATACCAGAAGAGAAAGACCAAACTGAACTTCTCCCCCTGAGAATTCCAGGATAATTAAATCTCCCCATAACAGATCATTGATAGCTCCCACAAGTTTGATGATCATGTGGAGTATTCGGTTGATGAGATACACCTCCTTTTGTAATGTGTGAATTGAGGTTCACGTTGCGTCAAACCGTCAGGGCCCTCTGACATGTCTTGCACGATCATACATCTGCAGCAACCGCTGGCGGCTGGTTCTACAGATGATGTTTGATGCGTGATGCGTGATGCATCACATATCTTGTAATTCATATAATACACTATTTTGCACAAAAGTCAATGGTTATTTTAAAAAAAATTATGCAAAATAAAAAAGAAGCCGACCCTGATGGCGCAGAAGGATGGGACAGGAAGAAAAAAACGGGAAATGTGTGACGGGCGGATACACCTGTAGTTGTGATACGGAAAAAGAATGCGAGGGGCAATTTTGAAAATATATTTTGACCGTTTGCTAAAATTGTAGTATCATGAAAAAAGTAAGTGGATCCATGCGTGATGCACTGATAACAGTACAACAGAATAAAGAAAATAAGAAAAACAATTAAGAAAAGAAGGAGGCGGGGGCTATGCCCGAAAAAATCATTAAACAGACACTCAGTGAACAGATCTACAACATTCTGAAGGAAGATATTCTGTCTGGTAGGATTTTAATGGGCGATAAGCTTACCAATCGGGAACTTCAGGAGCGGTTTCAGGTTTCATCCACACCCGTGCGTGACGCCATTAACCGACTGTCAAAAGATGGACTGACCCAGGAAGTATCAAAAAGCGGAGCACAGCTTATCACCTTTGATTATTCCTACGCCAACGAACTCAATGACTTCATCACATTTTTAGCCTGTAGGGCTGTGATGCTTTCTTCCACAGAGCCTGATACAGAAAAACTGGTAGAAAAGCTTCAGATGTATGAAGAAGAAATGGCAGGAGCCAAAACATCCATGGAATACTTTGAGGCGGATTTTCGCTATCATAAGGTATTCTTTGACCATTGCGGAAACCGTTTTATGAAGGAAACCTATAAGCAGTATAATTTTATCCGGACCCTTCTTATACGTTATGCCATCCGGACCGAAGATGAACGGGATCTGGGGATCAGACAGCACCGGGGGATCACTCAGGCTTTTCAGAAAAAGGGTTATGAGAAGGCAAGAAAGCTTATGGAAGAACATTATCTGTCCGGTATGCAGTTAGCAAGAGAGCATTACCGGGAAGGGGATACTTTCAGAGAAAATAAAAAATGATCAGAAATATTGGGAAACATTAAGGAGACAGTTATGAGAACAGCAATCGCTACAGACAGCAACAGCGGTATTACACAGGAGCAGGCAGCAAAATTAGGTATTTATGTGCTGCCTATGCCTTTTATGATCAATGGGGAAATGTTTTATGAAGGTGTGAACCTGACCCATGAGGAATTTTTTAAACGGATGGAAGAAGGGGCAGATATCACTACTTCCCAGCCTTCCCCAGGTGAGGTAACTGACTTCTGGGATAAGCTGTTAAAGGAATATGATGAAATTTTATATATTCCCATGTCCAGCGGTTTAAGCGGTTCCTGCCAGACAGCTATCATGCTGGCAGATGATTACGACGGAAAAGTACAGGTGGTAAACAACCAGCGTATTTCTGTTACCCAGGAGCAGTCAGCACTGGATGCAAGGGATTTAGCTGCAAAGGGATATGAGGCAGCCCAGATTAAAGAAATCTTAGAACGTACCAAGTACGAGAGCAGTATTTATATTACCCTTACTACTTTGAAATATCTGAAAAAAGGCGGACGTATCACTCCGGCTGCTGCAGCCCTGGGAACTCTCCTTCGCATTAAGCCGGTTTTAACCATTCAGGGAGAAAAACTGGATGCATTTTCAAAGGCACGTACAGCCAAGCAGGCCAAGACCATTATGCTCACTGCACTGGCAAAAGACTTAGAAGAGCGTTTTCATGACAAGAATGCGGAACATACCTATCTGGAGATCGCCCATACCTGCAATGAAGAAGGGGCAAAAGAGCTGGAAGAGGCTTTAAAAGAGCAATATCCAGGTGTCCCGATCACCATAGCACCTCTTTCTTTAAGCATTGCCTGCCACATTGGACCAGGAAGTTTTGCAGTAGCCTGCTCCAGTAAGCTGAAGGAGCTGGAATAATTTGGAAAAAGAAAAATGGTATGAAAAGTTAAAGGCACAGGGACAGAGTATTACTGTCCCCATGACTCTTTTGATGATCGCAGTGGCTGTTATCCCTCTTTTATTACAGACATGGATCCTCATCGGCTCTTTTAAGCAGAACCAGATAGAAGCCAGGAGCATTGAGATACAGAACCAGTGTATGATCTTAAGCAACCGAATGACCCGCTCCGGGTATATGACGGCGGATAAGGCCAATAATGTAAGCCTGGATGCCCAGATGCAGACCATAGCGGATCTGTATAATGGCCGTATCGTTATTGTCAACAGCAGTTATAAGATCATGACAGATACTTTTAATCTGTCTACAGGAAAATATTATATATCCGAAGAAGTTATCCGCTGTTTTAAAGGGGAAAGCGGCAGCAGCTTTAATAAAGAGGGTGGATATTTTTACCAGACTATCCCTGTTTATGATCCGGCAGATGAGAAAAAGATCCAGGGAGTGATCGCAGTGACTGCTTCCATGGAAAATGTTGTGTCGGTAACAGAACGGGTAAAAAGCAGTGCCCAGCTGTTCTTTCTGTGTATGGCACTGGTGGCAATCCTGTTTTCCATTATGTCAGCTCATTTCCTGGTGCGGCCTTTTAAGCGGCTCCTGCGTTCCTTTGACCGGGTGGCCCAGGGGGATCTGGATGCAGATATCAGCGAAGATGCTTACAGTGAGACCAGGCAGATGTCCCAGGCAGTGCAGAAGTCTCTTCGCAAGTTAAAAGCAGTGGACCAGTCACGTCAGGAATTTGTTTCCAATGTGTCCCATGAGTTAAAAACCCCTATTACATCCATCCGTGTACTGGCGGACTCCCTTATGGGAATGGAAGATGCGCCGGTGGAACTGTACAGGGAGTTTATGGCAGATATTTCAGATGAGATCGACCGGGAAAATCAGATCATTGAGGATCTGCTTACACTGGTGCGTATGGATAAGTCCGCAGAAAGCCAGATGAATATTTCCCAGGTGCATATCAATCATGAACTGGAAATGATCTTAAAGAGACTGCGGCCTATTGCCAAGAGAAGCAATGTAGAACTGATCCTGGAGAGCATCCGTGAAGTAACTGCAGATGTGGATAAAGTGAAATTAAACCTGGCTGTGACCAATCTGGTGGAAAATGCCATCAAGTATAATATAGACTCCGGCTGGGTCCGTGTAACACTGGATGCAGACCATAAGTATTTTTATGTTAAAGTGGCAGACTCCGGCATTGGTATCCCGGAGGACAGTGTGGACCATATTTTTGAGCGCTTTTTCCGTGTGGACTAGGCACGTTCCAGGGAAGTTGGCGGTACAGGACTGGGACTTTCGATCACAAAAAATGTGATCCAGATGCATCATGGTGTGATCGATGTGGAAAGTACACCGGGAGAGGGAACTACCTTCAGTATGCGTATCCCGTTAAATTATGTGCTAAGACAGGAGGAACGGTCATGAAACATGGAAAAAGAAAGTTTCTTCTGAGTATACTTTTAGGTGTACTGGTGGCTGCAATGGCAGTCCTTTCCGGATGTAAAGCCAGGACGGAACCAAAATCGGATCCGGGAGCCGGAAAATACCTGATCTATTATCTGAATTCCTCGGTTACGAAACTGGTTGCCCAGGAATATGAAACAGAAACAAAAGATCAGGTGGCGCTGGCAGAGGAACTGGTCGATCAGCTGACCCATGTGCCAAGGGATCTGGACTGCCAGACTGTTTTAAATGATAAAGTGTCTTTTAAAGCCTGCAGGATCGATGAACAGGTACTGTATCTGTATTTTGACGGCAGTTATACGGCTATGAAACCGGAACAGGAGATCCTTTGCAGAGCGGCCCTTGCAAGGACTATGACCCAGATACCGGGAATTGATTATATCAGTATCTACTGTGGGGACCAGCCGCTGATGGACCGTCAGGGAAATCCGGTGGGATTTATCTCAGCAGGTGATTTTATTATCAATACAAGTAATGTAAATGCCTATGAAAAAACGGAACTGACCCTGTATTTTGCAAACAGTACCGGTGACAAGCTGGTGGCAGAAAAGCGGGAAGTGGCCCACAATATCAATACTTCCATGGAGCAGCTGATCGTGGAACAGCTGATCGCAGGACCATCCGACAGCAGCCATCAGGCAGTACTGCCATCTGACTGTAAGATACTTAGTGTGTCTGTAACGGATAATATATGCTATATCAATTTTGACTCTACTTTTTTAAACAGCAACCAGGCGGTAAATGAATATATCCCTATTTACGCCATTGTAAATTCACTGGTAGATAAAACCTCTGTTTCTAAGGTACAGATCATGGTAAACGGTTCCCAGGATGTAATGTTTCGGGAAGTGGTATCTTTGAATACGGCCTTTGAGCGGAATACGGATTATATTGAGCAGGAATAAAGGCGGATCAAAAGCGGAAAGATAAAGCGGAAATTAAGAACAAAACAGGAGAAAACAGAATATGAAACGGCCCCTTGTGGTGATAACTGCAGGCTTTGTACTTGGAGAGGTGCTTGCCCTGTGTTTGCAGGAGGCTGTATACAGAATTTGTTTCTGGTTTGCAGGAGTGCTGTTTTTGACAGTGCTTGCTGCCAGGCGTTTTTTAAGCAGGAGTGTCATATACAGGACACTTCTGCTTATTTTTGTGTTTGTTTTTGGCGGGATGACGGCAGGAAGTTTTTCAGGTGCCAGGTGCCGGGACCAGATGGAGCAGGAAGAAAAGAGGATTATCCAGGCTGGATTTGGGGATGTGGTACAGTTGGTTGGTCAGGTAGTGGATGTACGGGAAAAAAGTGAAAAACTGGAAATAATTGTAAACCAGGTAAAAGTGGGAAAGAGAGTGCGAAATATTGCTGACCCGGATAACATCCGGTGGCTGTCACTTCAATACCCGGTGCAGCTTTCTGGAACCCCAGGTGATCTGGAAGGCTGGGAAGAGAAGCTTCTTCCTGGGAAACAGGTGAAAATGGCCTGTTCTTTCCGTCTCACAGAACCTGCTAAAAATCCGGGGGAATTTGATGCAAAGCTGTATTACCGGTCAAAGGGAGTGGTGTGTACCGGTTACATAAAAGCTTTAAAAGAAAGCAGCGGGGCGGATCAGCCGTTTATGAGGCTTATTCTGTGGTTCAGACGATATTGCAGTCATGTTCTGGAAGAATACGGTGGGAAAGAAGACAGCAGTATTTATAAAGCAATGTTACTGGGTGATACCTCGTTTATGGAGACGGATACCCTGGATCTGTACCGCAGCAGCGGGATCGCCCACTTGCTGGCGGTCAGCGGGCAGCATTTGTCACTGATCGGTGGTGGAATGTATCTGCTTCTTAGAAAGACAGTGGGAGGTTTCCGGGCTTCCGGGATAATAGGAGGCGGTTTTGTGATCAGCTATGGCATATTTACCGGCTCATCCGGGTCTGCTATCCGTGCAGTCCTTATGATCTGCTGTCTGTGGCTGGCAGCAGAGCGGGGACGGACCTATGACAGTCTTTCTGCCTTAAGTTTTGCAGCGTTAGGTCTTCTGGGAAACAATCCCTATCTGATCTTTCACAGCGGTTTTCAGCTATCGTTTTCAGCGGTCCTGGCTATTTCTGGACCGGGGCAGTGGATGATCCGGGAGTATAATATTGGAAAAAACTGGGAAAAGACAGTGGTGATCAGTTTATGGGTGCAGATTTTTCTTCTGCCTGTTATGGCATGGCATTATTACCAGTATCCTCTGTATGGGATGTTTTTGAATTTTCTGGTATTGCCGTTGGTGCCGGTTTTGATGATAGCGGGGATCATGATATTGCTTACAGGAGGATTTTTGCCTTTGGCAGCAGGGACAGCTGCTAAAGTGGGGCATGTGATATTGGGTTATTATAAATGGATCTGTGAAGGTTCCCTGAAACTGCCGGGGGCAGTAAGGATAATGGGGAGGCCCGGTCCGGGACAGATCCTGGGGTATATTGTGTTGTGGGGGATAGCGGTGGCTTTATTGAGATGCCAGAGGTGGGGGCAGACCAGAAAGATCCTGAAAAAATATATAAATTTGATATTTGCAGTTGCAACTCTGCTCACAGCAGTATTGTTTAGTTTCGCTATTCTTTCTCCACACCCGGTCCGTGGTTTTGAACTTCTCTGCCTTGATGTAGGTCAGGGGGATGGTTTTTTGCTTAGGTCAGGAACAACCAACATCCTTATAGACAGCGGAAGTTCTGACCAGAAAAAACTGGGAAGCAGGACTCTTGAACCCTGCCTTAAGTCTAAAGGGATCTCCCGTTTAGATATAGCAGTCGTAAGTCATGGGGACAGTGACCATATAAGTGGTCTTTTGTATTTATTAGAGCAGAAAATGCCCATAGATTTATTAATATTGCCTGGTGGGGGAAAAGGGGGAGAGATCTACGGTCAATTGGAACAGCTGCAGACAGAAGCAGGGGGAAAAACATATTACATGCACCAGGGAGATAAGATAAAGGCCGGAGAAATGGAATTTACCTGTATTTTTGAGAAGGAGACAGAAGAAGAACGTAATGCCCATTCCCTGGTTTTATGCTCCCACTATAAAGATCTGCATATTTTATTTACCGGTGATATGGGAATATCAGAAGAGACAGAACTTTTAGATCTGGCAGAAGATGGCAGCATCCAGCAGGAACATTTGGAACATGTACAGATCCTGAAAACGGCCCACCACGGTTCCAAAGGATCTTCCAGTCCTGCCTTTTTGGAAGCTATGCCTTTAAAAGCTGCTTTTATTTCCTACGGTAAAGACAATTCCTATGGACATCCATCCGGGCAGGTCACGGAGAAGATGAAGAAACAAAACATTTCCCTTTATGAAACCGGCGGAAAGGGGGCATGGACATTAGAAAGTAAAGCGGGAAACGTTATTATAAAAAGAACCGTGAAAAGCAGGGGAGAAAATTAAAATAAAGGGTTTTCAAGTAAGAAAAGAAGTGGTATTGTTATTAACAAAATCAGCCGCAAAGGCAGGTGCATGAAAGACTCAGAGAGGACATCTTAAATACAGGAGGCCAGAATAATGAGTGAGAAAAATGAAAATGTAAAGATCCAGGTGGCATCTGTGGAAGATGCAGAGGAACTGCTTGCAATTTATGCTCCTTATGTAGAAAAGACAGCGATCACTTTTGAGTATGAGGTTCCGTCCGTAGAAGAATTTAAAGGACGGATCGCCCATGTATTACAGCGTTTCCCATACCTGAAAGCAGTGGAAGACGGTAAGATCCTTGGATATGCCTATGTAAGTCCTTTTAATGAGCGGTCTGCTTACGGCTGGTCAGTGGAAACATCTATTTATGTAGATGAAAATGTGAAGCACAAAGGGGTTGGAAGAAAGCTTCATGAGGTCCTGGAAGCTGTCTTAAAAGAGCAGGGCATCCTGAATATGGAAGCCTGCATCGGTTATCCGGAAGTGGAAGACGAATACCTGGATAAAAACAGTGTCAATTTCCACGCACACATGGGATACCGCATGATAGGCGAGTTCAAAAAATGTGGATACAAATTTGACCGCTGGTACAACATGGTATGGATGGAGTACATCATTGGCGAGCATCAGGCCCATATGACAGCACCGGAAAGCTTCCCGCAGATCCGGGACAGACTGAAAGAAAAATATGGTTTAGAGTAGAGTTGTAAATGCGTTGTAAGCGTCCTTCGGGGCGCTTTTGCTTTGTCTGGGGAAATTTTATTTAAAGCAGTTTTTGGAAAAAAGAAGTGTTGTTGATACAATAAATCCGTGGTAAACTTGGAATGAGTTTTTTGAAAATGGTAGTAAATATTTAACTGCGAGGAGAAAAAAATGCCAGTTTTTGATTTTAATGATGAACCGAAAGAAGAAAAGAAAGCACCGGAATGCACCTACACTGTGATCCGTTCCAATGAAACAACCGCTTCTCCAGAACATCCGATCCTGGTTCTGGACAACAGTAATAGAAAATGGGAGCACCATTCCTGGGGTGTATTTACAAATCCCATCCGTAAAACTGCTTTTGAATTTCAGGTAGAAGGCGGCGGCACTGTCAGCGCTGATATCTTAAAAGTAGATGCCCGCTTTGTAAGCCTGCTTAAATGGCTGGGCGAGAGCCATATCAATGTACGCCTTTCCGGCTCCAATGAGGCGGACGGGTATGCTGTATACAAGATCCGTGAGATCGCTTTTGGCGGCGGCACCAAGCTTTCCGCAGAGGACGGATTTTTACAGTACATGATCGAGCGCCTTCAGGCCAGCAGTGCGCCTGCAGAGGAGATCCGGGAAGAGGATGCAGATGAAGACGGCGATGATATGAAGCTGACCAGTTTACAGAGTATTACCGACTTTATGACCTGCGCGGGAAGGACCCTTCCTGACAATATCCGTCTTTGGGCAAGAAGAAACCTGGCAGTTGCCAATTCCCATGAGGTTTCACCGGAAGAACGCCGTCACGCACAGAGAGCTTTATCCATTATGATGAACATCCAGTGGAAGAGCAATTATTTTGAGGCCATTGACCCAGACGAGGCAAGACGGATCCTGGATGAAGAATTATACGGAATGGAACGTGTAAAACAGCGTATCATCGAGACCATTATCCAGATCAACCGTACTCATACACTGCCTGCTTACGGTATCCTTTTGATCGGACCTGCAGGAACCGGAAAGTCCCAGATCGCCTATGCAGTAGCAAGGATCCTGAAGCTGCCGTGGACTACTCTGGATATGAGTTCTATTAATGATCCGGAACAGCTGACAGGAAGCTCCCGTGTATATGCAAACGCAAAACCAGGTATCATCATGGAGGCATTTTCTCTGTCCGGTCAGTCCAATCTTGTATTTATTATCAATGAGTTAGATAAGGCTGCTTCCGGCAAAGGAAATGGAAATCCGGCAGATGTGCTTTTAACATTGCTTGACAATCTTGGATTTACAGATAACTACATGGAGTGTATGGTTCCTACTGCAGGTGTATATCCGATCGCAACAGCCAATGACCGTTCTCTTATCAGCGCTCCGTTAATGTCACGTTTTGCAGTGATCGATATTCCGGATTATACAGAAGATACCTCCGATGATTCCGGACAAGATAACGATGAGAACTGGGATTATATTGATAATGGAGATGGTTCTGGTTCCGATAACGGAGGAAACTATACGGAGGATACCTCCGATCAGGATATTGAATACTATGAATAAAAAGAATCCTGCCCGGCAGGCTTTTTATGTAATGCGTAACAGGAATTTCCTGTTACAAAAAAATGGCAGAACACACGATTTTCATGTATTCTGCCATCATTGCCGTACTTATTTTATTAGATTCTCTCACAGATCAGATTTCCCATCTCAGTGGTTCCAACCTGCTTTTTGCCCTCGTCCATGATATCGACGGTGCGGTAGCCCTCTGCGAGGACCTTTCTGACCGCATCCTCGATAGCATCTGCTTCCTTGTCAAGGTCGAAGGAGAAGCGGAGCATCATAGCTGCGGAGAGGATCGTCGCGATCGGATTTGCGATGTCTTTTCCTGCGATATCCGGTGCTGAACCGCCGCTCGGCTCATAGAGACCGAACTTCGTGTCGTTTAAGCTGGCGCTTGACAACATTCCGATGGAACCTGTCACCATGCTCGCCTCATCGGATAAGATATCACCAAACATATTTTCCGTTAAAATAACATCAAACTGTTTCGGATCTTTGACTAACTGCATTGCACAGTTGTCAACTAACATGTGCTCGTAGGTAACTTCCGGGTAATCCTTTGCCACTTCCTCGACCACTTTCCGCCAAAGTCTTGAGGAATCCAGCACGTTTGCCTTGTCCACGCTCGTCACTTTTTTGCGGCGTTTCATGGCAATGTCAAATGCCTTGATGGCAATTCTGCGAATCTCATTTTCGTTGTAGGAAAGGGTATCGATGGCTTTCTTTACGCCATTCTCTTCTACTGTTTTTCTCTCGCCAAAATAAAGACCGCCTGTAAGCTCTCGTATGATGATCATGTCAAATCCGTCTCCAATGATCTCAT
>OHRW01000993.1_pt1 | contig 11585 bp, 11 predicted proteins | sample 1578541 | NCBI WGS metagenome assembly OHRW01 (sample SAMEA3879519, study PRJEB24766) | human gut metagenome | biome: human-associated habitat; feature: feces | place: USA | collected 1985/1987 | reverse complement strand
TAATAAGTAGTAGATAATGGGAAAGAGTTTAAGGGGCAAAAGATTGAAAAGGTTAGGGCTTTTCTGGGTGGGAGTTTTCCTGTCATTCTCTCTATGGGCACAAACAGGGGTTATCTGCGGGACGGTTACGGACGCAAAGATGAAAGAACCGTTGATCGGCGCCTCGGTCGTGATCGAGGGGACTACGGTTGGCGCTATCACGGATATAGATGGTAATTTCCGTATCGAGAACGTGAGACCAGGTACTTATACGGTAGCCGCCTCTTACGTGTCGTACCAAACGCAAACGGTAAAGGATGTTCCGGTAGTCGCACGCCAAGAGGCGGTGTTGAATATCGAGCTTTCCGACGCTAACCTCCAATTACAGAATGTGGTCGTAGTGGCCCAACGGAAATTGGGAACCGAGATGGCCGTATTAAATACCGTACGCAAGAGCCTTCCGGTCGTGAATGGTATCTCCGCGCAGCAAATCAGTAAAACACAGGATAGCGATGCCGCCGAGGTACTACGCCGTATCCCGGGAATCACCATCGTGGACGATCGTTTTATCGTAGTCCGAGGGCTTGCGCAACGTTATAATAATGTATGGCTGAACAATGCCACGACTCCTTCCAGCGAGACGGACAGCCGTGCCTTCTCGTTCGATGTGCTTCCCTCTTCCTTGATCGATAACATGATGATCTACAAGAGCCCTTCGGCCGAGCTTCCGGCAGATTTCTCCGGCGGTTTCGTGCGGGTGATGACCAAGAATATTCCCGAGGGTAATACGCTTAACGTCTCCTATCAAGTCGGGTTTAATACAAACTCCGCTTTCCGAGATTTCCAACTGACGAAAGGTTCCGCCTTGGATTATCTGGGCTTTGGCGCTGGCTCCCGAATGTTACCCTCGAACGCCCCATCTCATTTGAACGACATATCGGCAGCGGATGCGGCGGCGTTTACGAAGCGGGTGAATACGGGATGGAACGTGTGTCATTTCACGGCGATGCCGGAACAGAAACTGACGTTCACGATGAATCGTACCTTTGATATCGGTGACATGAAGATCGGTAATATCACCAGTGTGAACTATAGCACGGGCTATGATTATTACGAGATGAAAAACAACAACTACCTCTCGTACGACATGGCCAAGGATCAATCCTCATACCGTTACCGCTACGATGATGTACAATATAAGAATACGACAAAACTAGGAGCCTTGTTCAACTGGTCGTTGATGAAGGGAACGAGCAAATATGAGTTCAGGAATTTCTTCAACCAGCGTGGAACCTCTTCCTTATCGCAACGAGAGGGAACGGATTTCTACTCCGACCAAAATATCCGGAAATGGGAATCCCTTTATACCGGACGCACTACCTATTCCGGCCAGCTAAGCGGGGAGCATAAATTGAGAGAAGATATGAATAAACTGGATTGGACGTTAGGTTATGCTTTCGCCGCTTACAAGGAACCGGATCGCAAGGTGGTAAAATCTTTGGAGAGTACGACGGATGGTGATTCTCGTTATTACGTGTCCGACCCGACTCGTTATTATCAAGACTTGAAAGATAACAGCGCTTCCACCGCCTTGAATTACGAGCATAAGTTCGCCGTTTCGGAGATGTTTACCCCTGTCTTGAACACGGGGGTATATGGAGAGTTTAAGAAACGTAACTTTGATGCCCGTCGTTTTGTCTATAATATGCTGGGAAGTGGTTATGACCGTTTTGCCGAATGGGACTACAGCTCGGTCTTCTCGGACGCAAATATATCGACCGATCGTATCTATATGAAAGAGAGTACGAACAAGAGCGACTCTTATACTTCCGATAATCTGCTGGGTGCCGCTTACGTAGCCGCTAAACTGAACTGGGGAGAGAGGCTGAATGCGAACGTAGGTGTGCGTATGGAGTACTATCAATTGAAATTAGATGGTTATGAGTCGGACGGTATAAAACCGGTGCATCTGGATCAGAACGCTACGGATTTCTTTCCTTCCGTCAACATCGCTTATAATTTGAATGAGAAGCACCAAGTACGCTTGGCTTATGGACGTTCCGTGAATAGGGCGGAGTTCCGGGAGATCGTACCTTACGTATATTATGATTTCGCCTTAGATGCGAATATCACGGGTAACGTAAACTTGAAGAACGCTTATGCGAATAATATGGATCTGCGTTATGAATTTTACCCGGCTCCGGGTGAGACGGTGACGATCGGCGGTTTCTACAAACGGTTCGATAATCCGATCGAGCAAACCTATATGGAAGCGGGTTCCGGATTGCAGTACACATACCACAACGCCGATCATGCGAATGCTTTCGGCGTGGAGCTGGATATCAAGAAGAATCTGGACTTTATCGGTCTGAAAGGCTTGAGCTTCGTATTCAACGGGGCTTATATCCATAGTAGGGTGTATTTCGCCGAGGGCTCTTTCGAGCGGGATCGTGCGATGCAGGGGCAATCCCCTTACTTGATTAATACGGGCTTATTCTATCAGAATGACAACGCAGGAATCTCAGCCTCCGCCTTGTATAACCGGATTGGCAAGCGTATTGAGACGGTAGGCGTACCGAAGCAGAACCCGAACGATGATATTCCCGATATCTATGAGATGCCCCGTAACTCCTTGGACTTGAGTTTCTCGAAGAAGATCGGTAAATACGTGGAGGTCAAGGGAGGCGTAAAAGATCTATTGAACTCAAAAGTAGAATATAAACAATTCCTAGAATTAACAGAGGCTTCCGGAGAGAAACGGGAGGTCGAGCAATTAATCCGTAGCTATCGTCCGGGTGTGACCGTGAATCTAGGTGTAGCCGTGAAGTTTTAATTTGAATTCACTCATATAAACTAAATTCGTTTACTTATGAACAAGTTATTATTAAAAGGTGTGGCCGCCGCTTTCTGTATGGCCACGATGTTTGGAACAACCGCTTGTGGCGACGATGATGATCTCGTAAATGTAGAGCCGCCTGTAGAGGAAACTCAAGATGTTATATTGGAAGGTGAGATTACCTCGGATATGACCTTGAAGGCTGCTGATAACAACCTGTTGAGAGGTTTCGTATATGTGACGGATGGCGTGACCTTGACGATCGAGCCGGGAACGGTAATCAAGGGGGAGAAATCGTCTAAAGGCTCCTTGATCGTCGAGCGTGGCGGAAAGCTCATCGCCGAGGGTACGGCGGAGAAACCGATCGTGTTCACTTCCGACCAACCGAAAGCTTCTCGTACCTATGGTGATTGGGGTGGCTTGATTCTTTGTGGCAAGTCTATCGTGAATAATACGGCTGGCGAGGCTCAGATAGAGGGCGGTCCTCGTTCTTACTACGGTGGAAAGGATCCGGAAGATAACTCCGGTATCGTGAAATATGTCCGTATCGAGTTTGCCGGTTATCCATTGGAGCCAAATAAGGAGATCAATGGTTTGACTTGCGGTGGTGTTGGCCGTGGCACTACGATCGAATACGTGCAGGTCTCTTTCTGTGGCGACGACTCATTTGAGTGGTTTGGCGGTACGGTAAACGCAAAACACCTGATCGCTTACAAAGGTTGGGATGATGAGTTTGATACGGACTATGGATTCCAAGGTAAATTGCAGTTCTTGTTAGGCGTTCGCGACCCGAAGCACGCTGATACGTCCAAGTCCAATGGCTTCGAGTCTGATAACGACGCTGATGGTTCCAATAATACTCCACTTACCACTCCGGTCTTTTCTAACGTGACCTTGATCGGTCCGTTCTATGGTGAATCAGCTGGTAAAACGGAAAATGATATCTTTTATGTTACGGAAGACGCGGCTAATGGCGCTAAGGGTGGATCATTCCAAGCCGCTATGCACATCCGCCGTAACTCTTCCTTGAATGTGTATAACTCGATTTTCGTGGGTTGGCCATACGGTTTGTATCTGCAAAACGCAAATGTGGGTGCGGTTGTTAAGAATGTGATCTTCGCCGGTATGTGGGAGAATTTCAAGGATGAAACTAGCCAAAATTACTTTCAGACAGCAGACTTGAACAACCTTACTTACGCTTCCAGCAATGATATCATCGCTAAAGATGGTGACTATACATCGATCGTAGCGGATAAGATTGACGGAGCGGATTTCTCTGATACGGCTTTGAACGACGCTTTCTTCGAGAAGGTATCTTATAAGGGAGCTTTTGATGGCAAGAATGACTGGGCCGCTAACTGGACCAACTTCGATCCGAATAACACTGAATATTAATTTAGCTTGACTTTGAATAGGCTGTGAATTTGTTTGGGGCACTGAGGTATCCGGAAAGATCCCTCGGTGTCTTTTCGCATATAATTTAGATAAGAATGTATCATGAATAAAAAGCTATTGTTATTTTCTGCTTTTATGGCGGGGGCCTCATGGACCGTACAAGCGCAAGACTTGGTTTTAAGCGAAGGACAGTATTATACCGATGCCACGCAAACCACTCCATATACGGGTCGTTATACGGAATTTTATGACGATGGTATGCTTAAGATGGAGTTATATTTGAAAGATGGCCGTCCGGAGGGAACTTACGTGATTTATTATCCGAGTGGCAAGATCGCCGAGGTGCGTTCCTATTATCATGGGATCTTTCACGGAGAATGGCGTACATATAATGAGAACGGCCAGCTGATCGGCCTGGCTTCTTATAAGGAAGGGCAAAAGGACGGCCCTTGGCGTATCTGGAGCGATAAGGGAAATTTGTTGTATGAGATGTTCTATACGGCAGGGAAGAAATCTGGTGTCTGGCGTAGCTGGGATGAGGAGGGGAATCTGCTTTCCGAGGAGAATCAATAGGAATAATTGCCGTTTACATACCGTTGTAATGCCATTTACCTCTAATGGTAAATGTTTTTTCCTCTAGAGGTAAATGTCGTTACATCAGCATGTAAACAGTTTTACCTCTAGGTGAAAATACTTTTACTTCTTGATGAAAATATTGGTAAATGTAATTGAATGGAAATCAGAATGCTTACTCCTCTTCCTCTTCTCCAAAGTCGAACTCGAAATCGAATCCGTCATCCATGAATTCCGGCTCAGTGAATTGCTCCAGTTCACGACGGTCTTTCTTGGTAGGACGTCCGAGACCTTTCGCACGGTTCACGAAACCGGAGATACGGTTCATCTCCAGAATCTCATACTGATCCGGGGTTGTCACGTTCTCCAAGTAATTCGGGACGAGCTTTGCGCCCACACGATTCTCGATCAATCCGATTACCTTAAAAGAGAAGGTGATCGGCGGTTTACGCACTTGGATCACATCGCCAACCTTGATCATGCGGGAAGGTTTGATCGTTACTCCACCTATCATGATACGCCCTTTCTTGCAAGCTTCCGCGGCTATCGTGCGGGTCTTAAAGATACGGGTCGCCCACATCCATTTATCGATACGTACCTCGTTCATATCTGTATTCTCAGTCTCTTTTATTTATTATTAAATTGATTCATCGTAATCTGGATGCCGGCGAGGCAGAAGCTCTTGATGATCTCTGTCGCACGATCCAATATCTCTGGCATCAATTGCAATTCCTCCGGGGGAAATTTCCCTAGCACGTAATCGATCTGTCCGCCCCGTGGGAAATCGCTGCCTATGCCGAAACGAAGGCGGGAATATTCCTGCGTATTCAATAACTGGGCGATATTCTTCAACCCGTTATGCCCGGCGTCGCTACCCTTTGGTTTCAGACGTAAGGTTCCGAATGGCAATGCCAGATCATCTACGACGATCAATAGATTTTCCACGGGAATGTTCTCTTTTTGCAACCAGTACCGAACGGCGTTGCCGCTGAGGTTCATAAAGGTATTCGGCTTTAGCACGATCAAGTCACAGTTTTTCACCCGTATGCGTGCGATTGCCCCGTATCGCTCCTCAGTGAAATTGCCTCCTACGCTCTCTACCAGATGGTTGACAACCCGGAAACCTATATTATGGCGGGTTCCCCAATATTCGGAACCGATATTACCAAGTCCTGTTATCAAATATTTCATTATCCTCGAATCTATAAAAGAAAGGGGAAGAACATTCTATGAATATCCTCCCCTTCATGTATTGTAATAATGTTTTTACCTCAGATTATCCTTTAGCCTGAGCACCACGAGCGGCACGAGTCAATTGAACGGCGCAAACAACAGCGTTTTTAGCGTTCATCAATTCAAGACCTTCGAAGTGCAAAGCACCTACCTGCATAGTCTTACCTAAGCCAAGGTGATCCACATTAATCGTCAACTTTTCAGGGATTTGATCGTATATAGCTTTCACTTTCAGTTTTCTCATTTGAAGAGACAACTTACCACCGGCTTTAACACCTTCTGCGTGACCTTCCAAAACAACCGGAACTTCCATTACTACGGCTTTGTCCTTAGATACTTCCAAGAAGTCCATGTGAAGGATTTCGTCAGTTACAGGTTGGAACTGCATGTCCTTAACGATTGCCATCGTCTTGTTACCGTCAATGCTTAACTCAACAACGAAAATCTCCGGAGTGTAAACCAACTTACGAACGGCTTCTTTTGTAACCGTGAAGTGAGTTACTTTTTCGCCACCGTATAATACAGCGGGAATTTCATTGTTCTTACGCATTGCCTTCAAGGCTCTTTTCTGATCAGCGGAACGAGCGACGATCTCTCTTCCTTTTCCTTCTAACTCAAATGTCTTCATTTTCTTTAATTTTTGTGTTACTCAAAATTAGTTATTTTGCTTCCTAATTTCCCATCACACGGTACGGGGCTAAAAAGCGGTGCAAAGATACGATTTTTGTTTGATGTGACAAATATTTCGCATGTTATTTGTCGGATTATCGATCTAGCTTCACTAATTTCGTGGTTCGCATGATCCAACGGACAAGGCCGTGGGGGAGGAGCATTACGAGGGGTGTGCATATTTTGTTGAAGAGGCCCGGTAATAGGGAAGCCCGGTGGTGAAACAAGGCATTAATCCCTTTTTTAGCCAGTTTTTCCGGACGCATCATGATACCTAGGCGGATCGCTAAGGTCTTTAAGTTGTCGCTTAGGTTATATAAATTCGTGGCGACGGCGCCGGGACAAAGTACGGTTACGCTTACTCCATAATCCAGTAACTCTGAACGCAAGCCTCGGGAGAAGCTTTTCAAGTATCGCTTGGTGGAAGCGTACAGCGTAATTCCCGGATAAGGTAGCCAACAAGATAGGGATGACATATTGAGGATATATCCATGACGCCGTTTCTTCATCTCTTGCCCAAAATAATAACAGAGCTGGGTAGGAGTGGTCACGTGGAGGTAGAGCATTTTCTCGACGATGTTGGCCTTAGCTTGTAAGGTCTCGCAGAAAAAAAACATACCGGCGTTATTGACCAATACCTCTATTGGGATGTTTTTCTCTTGGCAAGTATCATATAGCTCCTTGGCCGCCCCGGGGATCGCCAAATCACGATAAAGCGGCAAAACTTCTATACCATATTTCTCGGAGAGAAACTCACCTTTCTCCCGGATCGCCTGCTCCTCATTGCTGACGATCACTAACTGATAGCCTCGTGAGGCTAGTTCCTCGGCATAGGCGAGACCTATTCCGGAGCTGGCCCCCGTGACTAAAGCCCATTTCTTTTCCATTATTTATATTCAAGCCTTTTGATTTCACGTACAATACATTCCGGAAGACCTTTCACGTTCTTATGACAGACCATATCCTCACTATACATACGAGCGATACAATAGTTGCTATGCCCACAATCGCAACGAGCGTGCTCGTCTTCTTTCATACGGTTGACGAAGCCCGGCTCGTTCACCAAGGCACGTGCCATGGCCACAAACTCGAACCCGTCGTTCAGTACCTCCTCGATCTTGTCTCTGGAGACCAATCCTCCTACGTAAATAAGAGGTAAATGTAAGGCTTTGCGGAATTTCAACGCATCTTCAAGGAAGTAAGCCTCCTTAAACGGTTCCGAGGGAATCATATATTTACCTACCATGCGGATTCCAATCGGTAGATAGCCGCGAGGCATATAATACGCCATCGTACGGATCGGCATTTCTCCCCGCATTACATACATGGGGGCACGGCTCACGAATCCGCCGCTTAGTACTAAGGCATGCGCTCCGCATTGGTCTTGGAGTGTACGGGCTACTTCTAGGCATTCGTCTATTTCAAGTCCTCCCTTGAACCCGTCCCGCATATTGGTCTTTACGGTTACGGCCATGTCGGAACCTGCTGCTTTCATCACCTCTTCCATACACATTCTCATGAAGCGCATACGGTTCTCAAGGCTTCCTCCATATTCGTCTTTCCGGTGGTTGGTGTACGGGGAAAGGAATTGGCTGATCAGATAACCATGCCCGGCATGGATCTCGACAGCGTCCATACCTGCCTCACGTGCCAATCGTACGGCCTCACCGTAGGCACGAGCCATGGAAGCGATCTCGGATTGTCTCATACCTCGTACGATCGTGGGAGAGTAGAGGTTGAAACCGCTGGACGCTGAAATAGGCGTGCATCCGCAAATCCGCTTATGCGACATATTACCACAATGGCCTAACTGTATGGAAGCGGCGGCTCCCTCTTTATGGATAGCGTCGGTGAGCTTGCGGAGGCCGGGAATAATATCCGGACGCATCCACAGCTGACGCTCGAACGACAAGCCGCTTTGCGTCACGGCGGCATAAGCTATGTTCGTCATGCCGATCCCTCCGGCGGCTACGGATGTGTGATAGTTGAATAACTGCTCCGAGGGAGCGTTTCCCGGGCACATACTCTCGAATGCGGCGGCCCGGATCGTGCGGTTCCTAAGTGTTAGCGGACCGATCTTACCGGGTGTAAACAGGATTGATTTGTCCATATCAATAGATTAATATAGTTGTTTCGAAAAATTAAGTTAGATGGTTTTCTCTATATTCCAGACGAAGGCCCGAAGCCCTTGCGCTTCCGTTTCCTTGTCTAAGTTGTGTAGGATTTCCAGAAAATGATCGACCTTCTCGTCTTCTACCATCGTAAGGATAGCTGAATTCAAGGTAGGCCAAGCGTGATTGCCGTAATGTGGCTCGCCTGTTTTACTTCCCCGTCCTTGCACGACATCCCAATAGGTAAAACCTTTAAGGTTATTACGGTCCATGATACTGACGATAGCTTCGTAATACGCTTGATTGAAAGATATAAATATCGCTTTCATATAGTTGTTTTTTATGAGATCGCATATCCGTAGGGAAGCTTTTCTTACGATGGGCATTCAAGCCTGCTTATAATGGGCATCGTAAGCACCTTACAATGGGCATTGTTATGACCTAACAATGCCCATCGAGGTTTGCTTGGCCTCGGCTTCCCTATGGTACGCAAAGATAATTAATTATTTCGTAATGCCTTCCTTATTTTGCGGCGTCTTCGTTTTACGCCGTTGGCAGCGAATACGGCATAGACCGTCGGAACAATAATCAAGGTAATCAAGGTGGATACGGAAAGACCCCAAGCCACAGTCATACCCATCGAGCGCCACATCTCGGAACCCTCGCCGGTTCCCACCGCCATCGGGATCATACCCAAAACGGTCGTCAACGTTGTCATCAATACCGGACGGAGACGGGATTTACCGGCAGTCACTACCGACGTGATAATACCCATGCCACGCTCCCGGCATAAGATCGTATAGTCGATCAGCACGATACCGTTCTTAACCACGATACCCATCAACATGATCACGCCGATCAAAGCCATAACGCCCAATGGTGTCTGCGTGACCGCCAATCCCAATACGATACCTGTAAAGGCGAACGGGATAGAGAACATGATCACGAACGGGTCTACCAACGACTCGAACTGGGCAGCCATCACGATGAATACCAAGATGATGATCAATACCATCAAGATACCCAAATCGGTAAATGTATCCTGCTGATCTTCGAATGTTCCACCCAACTGCCAACTTACGTCGGATGGGATATCCATTTGTTTCAACTCGTTCCGGGCGGCGGCAACCAAGTCGCTCAATGCCGCTCCCTTACCCGCTACGGCAGATACGGTGATCACACGCTCACGGTCTTTACGCTCGATGGTCGGGGGAGTCATACGTTCCACTACCTTGCCTAAATCACGGATGCGGATGCCTTTGCCTTCATTGTTATAGATCAAAATATTCTCAAGATCCTCTACGGACTCACGGAACTCTGGGGCGTAACGTACCTTGATATCATACTCATCTCCATCCTCACGATATTTTGAAGCGGTGGAACCATTTACACGGTTTCGGAGATACATGGAGGCGGTTGTTACGTTCAGCCCGTTGATGGCCAGTTTCTCCCGGTCGAAGTCGATCTGGTATTCCGGGATATAATCCTCACGGCTGATATTTACTTGCGAGCATCCTTTTACATTTCTCATACGACGGGCGATCTCATTCGCCACGGCATCCGTCTGGGCGAAATCAAAACCATAGATCTCGATGTTAACCGAGGTCTCTCCACCCATAGAACCTTCCTGCCCTCCGGCGAGTACCTCGAATTTCTTGATCTCGCTGTATTGGGCTAAGTCCTGCCGCATCAACTCGCAAATCTCGGTAAGACCTCTCTCACGGTCGCCCACGCTAGTCAGGTTTATATTGAACTCGATAATATGCGTACCGTTATTGCTTAGCTGAGCGAAGGTATTATCCGTATCCGCCGTACCTTCCGTGAAGTTACTGATCAGTATCTCCGGATATTTCTCACGGAACTTCTTGTCGATGTCGAGAGCTAACTCACGGGTAATATCCTGCCGTGTACCGATCGGCAACTCAATCGTTATACCGATGCGTGCGTTATCTTGCGTCGGGAAAAATTCCGTCTTGATGACCGGTATCAGCATCATACTGCCGATGAAGATCAGCGTAGCGCCTACGATCACCGTTTTCCGGTGGCGTACGGCCCAGTTCAAGAAGCGTCCGTAACCGCGATCCAAGGCGTTCAATCCCTTTTCGATAGGCGTGAAGAACATCCGGTACAATTTACCCTTCTCCGGTTGCTGGCGTAATAACTGTGAGCAAAGCATCGGGGTCAATGTCAAGGCACCTACCGTAGAAACGATCATGATGATACTAACGATCCATCCCAACTGCTTAAATAAGATACCCGCCATACCCGTAACCATCGTCAACGGCAAGAACCCTATCGTTGCTCACGAATTCTTAGGTGACAATATTGAAGGTAAGGATATCATCATCATCGATGACATGATCTCCTCCGGTGGAAGTATGCTGGATACTGCAAAACAGTTAAAGGCCATGAAAGCCAGACGCGTATATATCTGCTGTACTTTCGGCTTGTTCACCGACGGTCTGAAGAATTTCGACGCTGCTTACGAGCATGGTGATTTCGATAAGGTCATTACTACGAACCTTACCTATCTGCCGCCTGAGATCTACACCAGACCTTATTTCGTGGAAGCCGATATGAGCAAGTTCATTGCTTCCCTGATCGACTTTATGAACCATGACGCTTCTCTGTCCAATGTCATGGCTACCACCGAAAAGATCCACGGTATTGTAGAAGCCTACAACAATCGTACGGAAATGAGCGAATTTCATTTTTAATTTCCAACAGATCTGACAATCGAGTAGGAGGCGGTGACTAACCGCCGTCCTCTCACACCACCGTGCGTACCG
>OHRW01000986.1_pt1 | contig 11646 bp, 9 predicted proteins | sample 1578541 | NCBI WGS metagenome assembly OHRW01 (sample SAMEA3879519, study PRJEB24766) | human gut metagenome | biome: human-associated habitat; feature: feces | place: USA | collected 1985/1987 | reverse complement strand
GACATACACGCATTTTGCCCGGGTGCTGTCCCGCATCTGCGGCAGATACTTTTACCGTCAGATCTAAAGTGCCCATTGCATCCTGTACGCTATAATTAGGCTTTGCCCAGAGATCTTCCACATGCCAGCCGGGCTTTGCATAAAGCTTTACACTGCGGAAGATTCCGAAAAAGCGGAAGAAATCCTGGTCTTCGAGAAATGCCGCCGTACTGCGCTTATGCACTTCCACCGCCAGCAGATTGTCCTTTTCCTTAATATAAGGTGTCAGATCGAATTCAGAGGGAGTAAAGCTGTCCTCGGCATATCCCACGAAATGCCCGTTCAGCCAGACATACATCGCCTGTTCCACACCTTCGAAACAGATGATCACCCGCTTTCCCCGCAGACCATCTGCCAGATGAAAACGCTTGCGATAACTTCCTACGGGATTATACTCCGCCTCACTGAAAGCACCTTCTGCCAGACCTTTTCCCAGTGTGTAGGCCGGGCGGCGGTAGATTTTCCCCTCCCAGGGATACATGGTGTTGATATAATGAATTTTGTCGTAACCGGATAACTCAATATGCCCCGGTACACGGATCGTTTCGAATTCTGTATCTCCGGCATTGTCCCGGTAGAAATCCACCGGACGGCTCTTCGCATTCACCGAATAGGCGAACTCCCAGTTTCCGTCCAGAGACTGTACCAGGGAGCTTCTGCCCTCTGCCGCTTCTTCCGTATCCTGATAGATCGGATGATCACTGTGGGCTGGCAGCTGACCGACCCGGAACACCTTCGGATCGTCCAGCCAACGGATATCTGCTTCCATGTTTTCTCCTCCTGATTTCTCCTTAATTTCTTCTTGTTTTCTTCTGTTATTCCTTGACAGCACCGGCTGCGATTCCTGCCAGAATGTATTTCTGGAAGAAAATGTAAGTCAGAACTGTTGGGATCATGACTACGATGATACCTGCTGCCAGTGTCTGCCAGGATCCCTGCTGTGCATTCGCATAATCCATCAGGAATGTAGTGATGGTACGCAGCTTGTTCTTCGGCATATACAGATAAGGGATGTACATGTCGTTGATGATGTTGATGGCCTTCACGATACATACCGTGGCTGTAGCCGGTGCCAGCAGCGGGAAAATAATCTTGTAGAACAGCTGGAAATAGGAACAGCCATCCAGCAGTGCCGCCTCATCCAGAGATACCGATAATCCGGAAATAAACTGTCTGTAAATGTACAGCTGCATCAGGTCGGATGCAATGTAGATCACAATCGGTGCTCCCAGTGTATTGTACAGATGGAAACCGTTGATGATACGGAATCTGGAAATCTCTGTTACAAAGGAAGGAATCAACATTCCCAGGAAAAACAGTCCCACGACGAACTTTTTGCCGCGGAATTCAAATCGTTCGATGATAAATGCGGTAATGGTTCCCAGCATTACATTAAATATCAGGGAAACCGCCAGTATTATTATAGTATTTTTAAAGCCGATCAGCAAATATTTATTGGTAAATACTTTTTTATAATTTTCAAAAGTCAGGTCACTTCCGGCAGGGGGCAGCAATGGGGAAGACAGTGTCATGGCGCCCTTGGACTTTAAAGAAGCGAACAATGTCAGAAGGATTGGTGCCAACACGATAATGACCATGCCGATACATATTACCTGTTTGATTACCTGTTGAATTACTCTCTTTGCCATATGTTTAGCATCCTTTCTGTTTATTTGTCTCTCAGAACCAGACCGTGGATGATCTTGTTCTGGATCACATAGATGATCACGATCATCAGCATGATCGCCACTGCCATGGTTGCCGCCAGTCCGAAGTTCGAGAAGGTGAACGCCGTCTTGATGGTGTACAGGGTAAAGGTAGAAGAAGCATAGCCGGGACCACCTGCCGTCATAACGAAAGGAATGTCGAATACCTGCAATGCTCCGCGGATATTGTCGAACAATACGAAGTCCACCATCAGCATGATTGCAGGAATCTGTATGTATTTGAAAATCTGTCCGGTACTTGCGCCGTCGATCCTTGCTGCCTCCAGAATGTCCGTAGGGATGGACTGCAGGGCTGCCATGAACAGGATCACATGGTATCCGCTGAATCTCCAGACAGATACAGATGCCAATACGAAGTTTACAATTTTCTCATCGGATAACCAATTGCGGATCAGACTTTCCAGATGCAGGGCAGTCAGGATTCCGTTGAAGGCACCGTTGATTGGGGAGAAGAAATAGGAAAATGCGTAGGAAATAGCAACGCCGTTAATAATATAAGGTAAAAATACCATGGTCTTGTAGAACTTTGCCGCCCGAAGCTTACTGGTCAGCAAGACTGCAAAGGCAAGCTCAACCAGGATCATAAATAAATGGATCACAAAATATACGGCATTGTTCCGTAAGGACAGCCAGAGGTCTTTATTGTGGAACATGGAAATATAGTTCTCAAAATTAATAAAATGATAATCTGCTGAAAATCCGTCCCAGTCCGTGAAACTCATACGGAACAGGTCAATCGCCGGGAACACCACAAATGCGATCAGCAAAGTAACCGGTATCAGCAAGGATATGAAGATAAACTGTCTGCGTTTCTTGTTTAATTTATTCATGGATATCCCTCTCTTTATGATTTTCGGGAGCCGCTTCGCAGCTCCCGATCTATCAGATTTAAATCCTTTTTACTGGATGCCCAGTTTGGTTCTTGCGTCTTTCCACTTCTGGTTCAGCTCGCTCATCTTGCTGTCCAGATCAAAGTTGCCGGTCAGCATCTCTGCACCAAGCTTCTTGTAGTCGAAGGTGGTCTCATTCTGGATGGCTGTGAAGTCATCTCCTCCGCCGTCATAGGTAATGATCTGCTTATCCTTGCAGAGAGTATCTGCTTCTGCAAGGATAGGATCCTTCTCCTTCGGGAAGTTCGTCATGGAAGAAGAGGAAGAGATGTATGCCAAGTACTCAGGATACCAGTCTTCGGAGTAGAACCACTCTACGAAAGCCTTGGCAGCTTCGGGGTTCTTGGAATGTGTGGTCACACCCATGAAGGAGTCACCCTGTACGATCACATTGTAAGGATCGGAGGTAGTGTTTCTGGTAGGAAGGTAGAATGCTCCCAGTTCGGAAGTATCTTCTGCCTGGTTCTGGATATTCTGGAGTCCCCAGTCACCCAGTGCGATGATGGCTGCCTGCTTGGAAGAGAACAGTGCGGTTGCCTGATCGGAACCCATACCCAGAGGATCCTTGCCCATGACACCGGAGTTGAACAGTTCATAAGCCTTGCTGTATGCTTTGTAGATGTCTGTTCCCTCGGAGAAAGGCTCATCCTGAGTTGCCATGGTGTTCCAGTTCTGTCCGTTACCGGATTCCAGTGCGGGCATGAACTCCATGTAAGGGTAATCCGGCCACTCATCCTTGAATCCACAGGCAATTGCCATGAAGTTGGCATTGTCTTTTCCATAATAATCCTGTAAGGTCTTGGCTACGTCTTCGAACTCACCCCAGGTGGTAGGTACTTCTACGCCCGCCTCTTTAAACATGTCTTTCCAATAATATACATATTCATATCCGCTGGTCATAGGGATGCCGAGGATCTTACCATCGATGGCATAGCCTGCTGCCAGTTCATTGTTCTTGGCTGCCTCAGTATCGGACAGATCCAACAAATACTCTTTAAATCTTGCCAGAGTAAAGGTCTTATTGAACATAACATCCGGTAACTGATTTGCAGATGCTCTCATCTTCATGGCATTCCAGTACTCGGAGTCATCCTTGATCTTCTCTATTTCAACATCGATGTCAGGATACTTCTCCTGGAACTTGCCTACCATATCATTGGATTCAATGAAGTCATTCAGGTTGTTGTCCCAGATGGTAAAAGTAATGGTTCCGCTTAAGTTCTCATTGGAAGCTGTTGCAGTTCCTTCTGTTTTGCTTTCTGTCGTTGCACCATTATTAGTAGTGCTGCTTTCTGCTGTGCTGCCGCATCCGGTAAGTAACCCCACGCCCATAACGCATGCAAGCACTGCTGCTATAACCCTCTTTTTCATACGTTTTCTTCCTCCTTGTGGAAAAATGTTTTGTTGCTGTTTACGAGACTAAGTATAGCAACCACACAGTTTTCCCACCATTTCATATCTTCTTTTTTCTTGATATTTTGTATGAATACATATTTTGCCATTCTTGATCTATCGTTGGAATTCTTGAACAAACGTAACAAAACGCAGGATTTTATCCTGCGTTTTGTATTATTCACCCTGTTTTCGATACTGTGCCGGCGTGCACCCGGCTTCCTTTTTGAACATTCTGGTGAAATGCTCCGCGTTACGATATCCTACCATTTCACCGATTTCATAGCTCTTAAACGTAGTGGTTCGGAGCAATTCTTTTGCTTTTTGGATCCGTAACTGAGTCAGATAATTGGAAAAAGTCTCTCCGGTCTCTTTGGTAAACCGATTCGTGAAATATTTTTCACTCAGTCCCACATGCTCCGCCACCTGAAAAAGCGTCAGTTCGGCATCATCATAGTGGTCTGCCAGATAACGTTTCGCTTTTACGATCACATTGGTCTCTATGGCATCAATTTTTCCTACTGAGTAATCCATTACCCAGTTAATATAGTTCGTAATCCACATTTTCATACTGCGGACATCTTCCAGGCGACCTACTTTTTCCTTATAATTATAGCGTTGGCTGAAAATCTCTGATAGTGTAATACCATCGGTTCCAAAACGGGATGCTATGGCAATGATTACGGCAAACACTGCTTCCTCCGCCTCCTGCCTGTCCCCGGTATTCAGTTTCTCATACAGCTTTTCTTTTTCTGCGGTAAAATTTTTGGCATCCGCACCATATAATGTATCTGCCAGCCGTCCGTACGCTTTCGCTGCATTCCTCAGGGTCTCTGCTTCTGCGCGTTTTTCTTCCAGATCCACAATGGCTCCTTCTCCGTACAGATAACGAATCCCTGCATATTCCCCCAGGAACTTAACCGCCTCCTCGAAAGCATCCATGTTTTCACATTTTCTGCCGATGCAGCATTCCATCTCCGCATTATACTCTGTCTTCACATAGCTCTGCAGTTCTTTCAGCATACTGAGCATCCTCTGTCCTTCATCATTTTCCGTAATCCGATAATACAGGAACGCCTTTGTCAGACCTTCCGGACAGGCTACACAGTGCAGCGTATATCGGGGATTACGTTCAAATCCGGACAATACCTGGCGGATCAGCTCCGCATCCACTTTCACACCGGGTTCCCATTCAAAATACAATCCCACCAGTACATAAGAATCCGAGAAAAATTCCGGATGTTCTCCCGCCACTTGTTCCGGTGACATCTCCTCCCGGATCATGGCCGTGAAATATTCGCCGTTGGTTTTCTCTGTTTTCCGCACCTGTTCCTCATAATCGGCAATGAGGGATTTTAGGCTTCTGGCCATGGCATTAAAGTGGTGGATCACACCGCGGATCTCTGCCTGTCCCTGTGGCGCAATGTGGATATCCATTTTTCCATCTTCGATCTGTTTCAGGCCATCGCTCAATTCTCCGATGGGATTCACAATCTGACGGATAAAGTATCCGGCGAAATATCCAGCCAGTGTAAAAATCAGTACTGCAACCAATAAAATTACCAGAGCAATCTTCACAAAATCCTGCATCAGTTCCGCAGTTCTGATATAACTTTCAATGTACCATGTAGCATTCTCCAGTTCTATGGGTGTTCGCACGCACGTATACCCTCTGGCAGCTTTTACTGCAATCTCTTCTGTCTTGTAAATAGCTTCACCATTCTCACCTACGATCTGCATGATTCCCAGTTTATTGTTTCCTCTAATATAATTGCGGTTATAGTTACGAATCGCGTTTCCTGCATCACTGGTCTGATATAGTACCACCATCTCAACACTCTGAGATCGGTCGATCATAGAATTCGGCGATAATGCATAAATCAACACCAGCTGATCCCGACTGCCTCCCAGATACAGATCACTTGCTTTCCTGGTCTGGTAGGAACCTATCTTCACGGAGTTCAGATTCTGTAATGCATCCTGGTACCATTGCTTTGCACGAGTCTCCTCTATCGTCCGTTTGATGCTGCTTTTCAGAAAAAAAGCATTTCCGTTTTTCATATAAAAACCAATGGACACCACATCCTTCACAGGTTCAATCACCATATTGCCAGCCTGATCCAGTTTTTTCTGTGCATCATATCTGGCATCCTGATCTGCTTCGTTCATTGCCACTGCATACTGGATAACCATATTATCATTTACATTGATCAGTTGGGACAAGCGCATGGACATGAAATCCACATCTGACTGAAGTTCTGCCGCAACCCCTTTCTGCACTCCTCTGATATTTTCGATTGCCTGCTCTCTATACTGCATTCCCAATATCACTAGGGAAAGTACTAATACCAGCACCAAAGGAATCACTATCATTCCCGTGAAAATACGATAATAAGCTTTCTTTAAAGGAAGTTTGTCATGTCTTTTCATTGTTCTAAAGTTCCTCCTCGTTTCTAACAGTTTACCGCCCTCACCTACCTTTGTCAAACACTGCTACCTGTGCTTTTTCGGCACACTACTTAGAAAAAGTATAGCATCATTACCGTAAATATGATAAGGTATAAAGGTATTTTACATTTATCGTATTTATTCACAAATGATAGGAGATTCTGTTTATGTTATCCACAATTGAGGCAGTCAACAGTGTTGTCAACAATTTCATCTGGGGTGTCCCCGCCATGATCTGCATCATCGGTGTCGGTCTGTATTTAAGTATCCGGACGCGCTTCCTGCAGATCCGAAAGTTCCCCTATTCCATGAAGGTGACACTGGGACGTATGATGAAGAAAAAAGAGGCCTCCGACGGAGCCCTGACACCTTTCCAGGCGGTATGTACCGCTCTCGCAGCTACCGTTGGCACCGGTAATGTGGCAGGTGTGGCAGGTGCCATCGCCATCGGCGGTCCCGGTGCGGTATTCTGGATGTGGATATCTGCGCTGCTTGGCATGTGCACCAAGTTCGCCGAGGTAACGCTGGCTGTACACTTCCGTGAGACCAATGCACAGGGCGACCTGGTAGGCGGCCCTATGTATTATATTAAGAACGGACTGGATAAGAAATGGCACTTCCTGGCGTATTTGTTCGCCGCTTTCGGTGTGCTGGCTGTGTTCGGTACCGGTAATGCCACACAGGTCAACACTATCACTACTGCCATTGATTCTGCTCTGAGCAGCTTTAACATACTGCCTGCAGATGCTGTAAAGCTTGTCAACCTGATCATCGGCGTGGCACTGGCGATCATCATTGCCCTGATCCTGATCGGCGGTATCAAGCGGATCGGCAATGTCACCTCCAAGCTGGTTCCTTTCATGGCGATCATGTATATCGTGCTGGCACTGGGTGTGATCTTTGGCCTGATGGCTACCAGCGGAAAAAAGGTATTGCAGATCATCAGCAGAGTCTATGTGGAGATCATGCAGAATACACCGATTTTGCTTCAGCTGTGTTTCTTCTACTATGCGCTGGCTTTTTCCGGTCACAGTATCGGAATCCTGCCGACAGGTATCGTTGCACTGGGCGTATACACCGGAGCCTATATGGCCGAGGTGGTGCGCGCGGGCATCGAGGCCGTCCCTAAGGGACAGTTCGAGGCGGCTGTGTCCCAGGGATTCACTTATGTGGAGCGGATGTATTATATTATCCTGCCCCAGAGCATCAAGATCATTCTGCCGCCCATGGTGAACCAGATCGTAAACCTGATCAAAAATACCTCCTGCCTGTATATTATCGGCGGAGCGGATCTGATCTCGCTGACTTACAGCTTTGTCACCGGTGAAAATACCGGTGGAGCCTATGCTCCGGCCTATCTGGTCAGTGGACTGTTATTTTTCGTTATATGTTATCCCCTCTCCAAGACAGCCAGTGTCTGGGAGATCCATCTGAAGAAAAGAGACCAGCGGGTGACATTTCAGAGAACAGAAGGGACGGTGACGGACAATGAGTAACCTGGAAGCAAGCTTTTCCATACTGGGACAGAAAGGTGTTATGGCCTACATTCTCAAAGGTACGGTATTCACTCTGATCATTGCCCTGATCGCTGTTGTGCTGGGAATCGTCATCGGTTCGGTACTGGCCCTGTGCAGAAACTACTGCACAAGCAAAAAGACGAAAATATTTGGCATGATTGCCACTGTATACATAGAAGTATTTCGAAATACACCGTTGCTGCTGTGGATCTTCATATGCCTGGTATTCTGCCCCTGCCCGGAGCTGTTCAACCGGAAACTGTTCGGGCTGACCACAGTAGAGACCAAGCTGTTGTTCAAGGCAGCAGTTGCTCTGATCCTGTTTACCTCTTCCGTTATTGCGGAGATCATCCGCGGAGGACTGAATTCCATCGCACATGGACAGTTTGAAGCCGGCCACGCACAGGGATTCAATGTGGTACAGGTCATGATCTATATTATTCTGCCGCAGGCTTACCGGAATGTCATTCCTACCCTGTTGAGTCAGGTGATCACCACCATCAAGGACTCTTCCTATCTGGCAAATGTGGCGACTATCGAACTGATGGCCCGGACCAAACAGCTGCTTTCCGCAGCCAGCCGTTACAATGGTACTGGCAATGTAAACGTATCGGATGTATTTGTGCTGTTTGGTGTAGCTGCATTGATCTATTTTATCATCAACTACACACTGTCCTGCGTGGTACGTACCATGCAGAAACGGCGGAAGAGACCGGTACGTGTGACCGCAGATTAAACGAGAAAAGAAAAGAGGATATCCATGGAACAGTATGTGATCACGATTTCAAGACAATTCGGAAGTATGGGACGTTCCATTGCCAGGGAACTGTCCGAAATACTGGGAATAGAATTCCTGGACAGAGATATTGTGGAGGCTACGGCGAAGCGCATGGGCCTTCCGGTATCTGTCATCAGCGATGAAGAAGAGAGTATGAAGTCTACTTTCTTCCGGAGGCAGTATCCGCTCGGAATGGGAATGTCCAGCCTCAAGGATGAGATCTTTCTTACCCAGAAAAATATCATCCGGGATTTCGCAGCCAAGGGATCCTGCATTATTGTGGGACGCTGTGCGGACTATATTCTGGAGGATATCCCGAATCATCTGAATGTGTATGTCTATGCCCCCGATGAGGCAAGGCTGAAAAACTGTGTGGAGAACCTGCAGATGGATCCCCAGACGGCAAAGAAAATGATGCGGGATGTGGATGCTGCCAGAAACCGTTACCACAAAGCCTATATTCCCGGCTGGCAGAGCGTTTTCGACCATAAGGATCTCATGATCGACAGCAGCCGGTTCGGCATCGACGGCACAGCAAAGATTCTGGCAGACATTGTTAAAAATCAGTGGGGCTGATGGTCCACAGATTTTTGATCTGCGGAGACAGTGTGTCATAATCCCAGGTGCGGGAAGAATTGCTTACCCGATTGGGATCTTTGACGCAAAAGCCCGTGTCATCATAATCATAGAGCAGGATATAGTGGCCGGAGGTGGTGAAATCCCCCGGCCGCATGCTGCATACGATAAGTTTGCCCTGATCCAGGGCTGTTTTCATGCTGTTTTCACCCAAGGGAAGTTCCTTGCCGGACAGGCCGAGGGCAGGAAGCCCTTCGGTCCACAGGGACCAGCTGGTGCCATTTTCCGTATAATAACCGTTCTTTTCACAGTAGGAGGCAATCTCTCTCGGGGTGCCGTTCAAATCGTGGGTGAAATAGACATAGACCATGGACAGACAGGTGGGACCACAGCCGGCGAGACCGATGATGCTATCACCGTAGGACTCGTAGCCCCAGCGCTTGTCCCATTGCAGGAGCAGAGGCACCTGTCCAATGAGAACATCGGAAGCAAGATCGATGGACCGTCCCAGATAATTTTGTCTGTTGGGGTAGTCTGCCACGAAATCCGCGGCTTCGGCATTATTTTGGGCAAGCTCGGCCAGTGCTTCCGTGATGTTTACGGTATCTGCGGTGGTAGAGAGACTTCCGGCAGCGTCAGATTCATTTTCTTCCCGCAGTGCAGCAAAATCATATTGGACAACCGGCAGATCATACCGGGCAGTCAGCTGATAATACAGATGATTGACGGCAGGAAGAATCTCATGGCCGTAATCCTGCCAGAAAGAGACTGCGGTCAGGAGCAACACGATGGCAAATGAGACCCGGAGGAAGCAGACTATGTGTTTTCTTCTGCGGATCGCCCGCTTCCTGCGGAGCATCTCTTGCCTGGAAATTCTGCGGCGGCGTTGTTGCACCGGAACCTGATAAGCTGCATTTGCATTCATAGAAATCCCTCCCGTTAGAACCTTTTTTGACAAAATAACCGTCTTTTCTATAGAAGAGTATAAAGGATTGTCCCATAAAAAGTCTTTTAAGCAGTTTTAAGCTTTTTGACAGATATCTTTAAGAATTCATGAAGATATGTTACAATAAAACATGGACCAAAATCATTCGGAAAGGGGAAGGGACCGATGATCAGGAGAAAATATGTTCCGCTGCGCATTGTGCGGCCGGGGATGATGATCGATCAGGCAATCATAGACCGTGCAGGCCGTGTACTGATCGCCAGACGTACCCGACTGGAGGATTTCCATATCGATGCGCTGAAGAAAATGGGGGTTACAGGAATCTATACCTGTGAGGGTACAGAGGATGTGAAGCCGGCGGATGCGGACAAACCGCAGGAACTGCCGGAACCATTACAGAAAAAATATGAACAGGTGAAGGTGAAGGATCCTGCCAAGGTACAGATCTCAGAGAGCGTGCGAAGCCGCGTGGCACAGGGAGTGCAGTATTTGTATCAGGATACGCAGTCACCGGATTTTACCAATGCTTCCCGGAGTATTACGGATGACCTGCTGCGGGCTATTGAGGATAATGATGCAGTAGCAGTGGATATCGGTGCATTGAAGATCAGTGATGAGTACACTTTCAAACATAGTGTGGATGTGGCAACAATGTCCATGATCGTGGCGCGGAAATACGGACTGGATGACAAGCAGGTCTACGAGATCGGAATCGCAGGACTTTTACATGATATCGGAAAATCAAAAGTACCCAATGAGATCCTGAATAAGGCGGCGCGGCTGACGGATGAAGAGTTTGCCATTATGAAGCAGCATTCCGTGTACGGATATCGTATTCTGCAGTCTAAGGAAGATCTGTCCATGGAGATCAAGCTGGGTGTGTTACAGCATCATGAGAAAATGAACGGAAAAGGATATCCTATGGGGATCACAGGGGACAAGATCGACCTGTTTGCCAGACTGATCTCTGTGTCGGATATTTATGATGCGTTGGTGACGGAGCGGCCGTATAAGAAGCCGTTTTCTCCCAGAGATGCCGTGGAAATGATCATGTCCATGACGGAAGAGCTGGATATTACAGTTATGCGGTGCTTCCTGGAGAGCGTTATTCTCTATCCGGTAGGCACAGATGTGGCATTGAGCAACGGAGAGACCGCCCGTATTGTGGAGAACGTTCCCAATGCGGTGTTGCGCCCCAAAGTTCTGGGTCTCACCACCGGCAAAGTGTACGACCTCGCCAATGATGTGAAATGCGCGAATGTAATTATATTGTAAATGGAAAGTTAGTAAAGAAATGCTATCAAATCCCCGTAGCCCTTGGCAGGGTATAAGA
>OHRW01000984.1_pt1 | contig 11655 bp, 9 predicted proteins | sample 1578541 | NCBI WGS metagenome assembly OHRW01 (sample SAMEA3879519, study PRJEB24766) | human gut metagenome | biome: human-associated habitat; feature: feces | place: USA | collected 1985/1987 | reverse complement strand
ATAAGAATGAGCCAGTATCTCTTGAAGTACTGATGAGGATATGTCAGGTGTTTCACTGTGACATCGGAGATATATGCGAAGTTATTTTAGATGAAGATTAAAACACGGAGGTAATTATAGATGGCAAGGGCTGCTAAACCAAAGAAAGAAATATCAATGGAAGAAGCACTTTGGAAAAGTGCTGATAAACTGAGAGGTTCTGTTGAGCCTGCGGAGTATAAGCACGTTGTTCTGAGTTTATTCTTCCTTAAATTTGCCAGTGACAAGTTTGAGGAATGCCGTAATAAGATTATTGCTACACACGGCGAAAAGTATGCGGATATGAAACCGTTTTATACTCAGGAAAATGTATTCTATCTTCCTGAAGAAAGCCGTTGGAAGTACATTATTGAAAATGCAAAGCAGGACGATATTGCCCTGAAGATAGATACAGCACTTTATACGATTGAAAAGAACAACCCGGCACTGAAAGGTGCTTTGCCGGATAACTATTACTCCCGCTTACATATTGATACTGCAAAGTTAGCTTCTTTGCTTGATGAAATCAATCGTATCAATACAGATGATAAAGAGAACGACATTATAGGTCGTGTATATGAGTATTTCCTTAGTAAGTTCGCTCTTGCAGAAGGAAAAGGTAAAGGAGAGTTCTACACACCAAAGTGTATTGTAAACCTGATTGCCGAAATGCTTGAGCCTTACGATGGAATACTTTATGACCCTTGTTGCGGTTCGGGCGGTATGTTTGTGCAGTCCATCAAGTTCGTAGAAGCACACAGCGGTAATAAAAAGAAAGTGTCTATTTACGGTCAGGAATACACAAATACCACTTTCAAACTGGCAAAAATGAACTTAGCTATCCGTGGTATTTCTGCAAATCTTGGAGAAATGGCAGCCAATACATTTACCAATGACCAGCACAAAGACCTTAAAGCAGATTTCATTATGGCAAACCCGCCTTTCAATCAGAAGCAGTGGAGAGCCGAAAATGAGCTTGTAGATGACCCTCGTTGGAACGGCTATGAAGTTCCGCCGGCAAGTAATGCAAACTATGGTTGGATACTGAATATTGTTTCCAAACTCTCTCAAAACGGTGTAGCAGGTTTCCTGCTTGCCAATGGTGCATTATCTGATGATGGTACAGAGCTAAAAATCAGACAGCAGCTTATAGAAAATCATTTGGTAGAAGCAATCATTATTCTTCCGAGAAACCTTTTCTATACCACAGACATCAGCGTTACCCTTTGGGTACTCAATAAGAACAAAAAGGCTCGTGTTGTGGAACAGAATGGAAAGCTAAAACGCTATCGTAATCGAGAAGATGAAATACTCTTTATGGATTTACGACAGATGGGCAGTCCTTATGAGAAGAAGTACATTGAATTGACAGAGGAAGATAGAGCCAAAGTTACAAGTGTATATCATAACTGGCAGCAGGAAGGCTATGAGGAAACTTATGAGAATGTGCCGGAATTTTGCTATTCTGCTTCTTTTGATGAAGTAAAGGAAAAAGGATTTACTCTTGTACCGAGCAGATATATTGAGTTTGTCAACCGTGATGAGAACATCGACTTTGATACCAAAATGAAATTATTGCAGGGAGAACTCAAAGAACTTCTTGCTCAAGAGGAAAAATCTAAATCAGATTTGCTTGCTGTATTTAAGGAGTTGGGATATGAAATCGAATTATGATATTTTAGGAAACCATATCCGACTGATTGATACTCGGAACAGAGAAAGCATAACAGACAGAGTTTTGGGAATTAACATAGACAAGTTCTTTATGCCGTCGGTTGCAAATGTCATTGGTACGGATTTGAGTAAATATAAACTGATAACAAAAGGAAAGTTTGCGTGTAATCCAATGCACGTTGGTCGTGATGAACGACTTCCGGTTGCATTGTATGATGAAGAAGAACCTGCTATTGTTTCTCCGGCGTATTTTATGTTTGAGGTAGTAGATAACAGCATTTTGAATGAAGATTATCTGATGATGTGGTTTCGCAGACCGGAATTTGACCGTATTTGTTGGTTACATACTGACGGAAGTGTTCGTGGTGGGATTACTTGGGACGATATTTGCAGACTGGAATTGCCTATCCCGCCTATTGAAAAACAGCTTGAAATAGTGAACAGTTATAAGGCGATTACGGAGAGAATTGCTTTAAAGAAGAAGATAAATGATAATTTAGTTGCTTGACAATGTTGCAGTAATCGTTTCTTGAAGTTGTTTTAGGAACTGAATTTCCTCTGTTGCTTCTTTCATTTGCTCAAGAACTAATTTGCCAACCTTATTGAATGCCGCCAGTTTTTCTTTTGAAGGAATCATTAACGGAAAAGAAGCCAATTCTTCTCCTGAAACTCTTTGGCGACCACTTGAACCATTCATAAATTGCAATGCAAAGGTTACAAATTTTGAGTTTCTAATGAGAAAATAGTAAAAGCAAGATGGAATATCATCTTTAGAAGCAAAAACAATATATTCAGTTGAACCAAAAGCAACTTCTCCCTCATTAAGAATATTTATATATGCAGCTTTACCATTTTCAAGACACGGTGTAATACGTGCGATTAAAGTATCTCCATTTATAAAACGGACACCACCGTTATATGGCTTAGTTGTATCTCCAGTAGGTATGCAACCACTTGTCGGTAATGTTGACATATCGAAGCAACGGGCTTCAACACCCTTAGAAAGAGGTCGAGAGGGATTAACCAGTGCAATATCAGCCAACGTACAATCTGTATCATCACAAGAAAAGAATAAATTATCGAAGTACGCTTGAGCAGTTGCTTCTAAATTATCATTTACAATAGAACTCCCATCAGTGGCGGGAGTTAAAACAAGGGACTGCCACTGGTAGTCGTTCTCTTAAAAAATAAAAGGAGAATTGACTATGAAACAGAACCTAATCACAGATGTTATTCAAGGAATGTTACCTTACCTGAATAACGCACAGACAGAAAGATTGCAGGAGGTGTTGCAACATACACTTTTTGATTATGAGGTAACAAAGACAGAAAAAGATAAGGAACTTTCAGAGCAGAATTTAGTAGAGTCTTTCATATCGGCAAAGCGTATTGAGGGCTGTTCTGAGAAAACCTTGAAATACTATAATGCAACGATACAGTCAATGCTTGATGGCATTGGAAAGGGTATCAAATATATCGTAACTGACGATATTCGTTGTTATTTGACCGAATATCAAGCTAAGAAAAAATCAAGTAAAGTTACGATAGATAATATAAGACGAATACTTTCCAGTTTTTTCTCTTGGCTTGAGGACGAAGATTATATTTTGAAAAGTCCGGTCAGGCGAATACATAAGGTTAAGACCGGAACAAACATTAAAGAAACCTACTCTGATGAAGCACTTGAACTGATGAGGGATAATTGCACGGAACTCAGGGATTTGGCAATGATTGATATGCTTGCTTCAACGGGTATGCGTGTCGGAGAAATGGTGTTGCTAAATCGTGAGGATATAGATTTTAATGAAAGAGAATGTGTTGTTTTCGGCAAAGGCGATAAGGAGCGAATAGTATATTTTGATGCAAGAACAAAAATACATTTGCAGAATTATCTGAATAGTCGCAAGGACGATAATCCGGCACTTTTTGTATCATTACAATCTCCGTATAATCGAATGAATATCGGAGGTATTGAAGTGAGATTACGACAGCTTGGAAAACGATTGGGACTAAATAAGGTACACCCTCATAAATTCAGGCGAACACTTGCGACAATGGCAATAGACAAAGGAATGCCAATAGAGCAGCTTCAGCAGCTCTTGGGACATAGAAGAATAGATACGACATTGCAATATGCAATGGTTAAGCAGAGCAATGTGAAAATTGCTCATAGAAAATACATTGGTTAAGGTGGTAAGAATGAAAGAAGGATACAGAGTTCTTGGGGAGTATATACGACAGGTAGATATTCGCAACAAGGAAGGAAAAAAAGAAAATCTCTTAGGTGTTTCTGTACAAAAGCAGTTTATTCAGTCTATTGCAAATACTGTTGGGACAGATTTTACAAAATACAAGGTAGTTAAAAAGGGACAATTCACATATATACCAGATACTTCTCGTAGAGGAGATAAAATCGCTATTGCATTGCTTGAGGATTATGAAGAAGGGCTTGTAAGTAATGTTTATACAGTATTTGAGGTAATAGATACAGAGAAACTTTTGCCGGAATATTTAATGTTGTGGTTTAGCCGTCCTGAATTTGATAGATATGCTCGTTTTAAATCGCACGGCAGTGTACGTGAAGTAATGGATTGGGAGGAAATGTGTAAGGTAGAACTTCCAGTACCAGATATTGAAAAGCAGAGAAAAATTGTGAAAGCCTACAAGACAATAACCGATAGAATAGCTTTGAAACAGAAGATAAATGATAATTTAGAAGAAACTGCTCAATCATTGTTTCAGGAGCAATTTGCAGCTTTTTATAATGAAAATGAACTACCAGATGGTTACAGTATTGCTACATTAGATAGTCTTTGTTCAATTAAAGGTGGGAAACGACTCCCTGCCGATGGCGAACTGCTTGATACTCCAACCGCACACCCATATATCCGTGTGCGTGATTTGGGAAGCAATCGGTATGTGTGTCTGACCAATCAATTTCAATATATTGATGAAGAAACACATTCTGCTATATCACGGTATATTGTCAATACTAACGATATTGTTATTTCTATCGTTGGAACTATTGGCTTGATAGGAAAAATACATACTTCGCTCAACAATGCAAACCTTACTGAAAACTGCGTTAAACTGGCTAATATTCATACGGTTACCCCTGATTATCTTTACTATACTCTTTGCTATAAAAAGCAAATAAAAGAGATTGAATTATTAACAGTTGGTGCAGTTCAATCTAAGTTACCGATGTACAATATACAGTCAATGAAAATCCTCGTACCCCCAACAGAAGTTATAGAGGACTTTCAACATAAATTCGATATATTTAATGAGCAAATCGAAGCAAATACTATCGAAATTCAAAGACTTTATGAATTGCAATCTGTTTTATTGGCAAAGCTGGCATATTAAGCCGCTAAATTATCATTTACTGCAAGGAGTGTGAAAAATGGAAAAAGAAAAGTTAATCAAACTTGCAGAGGACTTATATCAAAGTGCATTTGACGCTAATGCGTATTATGCAATTATGATGCAGTATAGAGAAATGAGCAAGAAGTATAACGATGAAATGAATCTTTCTCCTGCCTTTTATCAAGTAGTATATGGGGCGTTGCAAAAGGCTTGTTTTATGGAAATTGCAAAATTGTATGATAAAACAAAAGACGTTGTTTCAGTTGGTTTGCTCTTAAAGTATTGCAGAGATAATTTGGACTTATTTCCAGAATATAGAGATATAGTAACAATTAAGGAAGATGGTAGAGAATATTCTTTCCAAGTTCCATATCAGCATCATTTGAAACCAACGGAAGAATGTTTCTATGAAAATGAAGTGAAAAGCCAAAGAGAAATTCTAAAATTGTTTGATACACCTGATTTTGAAAAAGTACCAGTACGGGTTAATCTGACATTTTCAGAGTTTTTAGAATTATATCAAAAGCGTTTTTGCTCTCTTAGTAAGAAACAAGAGAATATTCGTGTTCAAAGAAATAAAATATATGCTCATAATGACGAGAAACATATTTTAGCGGAAGAAAACGTATGGGATAAAAATCCGGTTACATATCCTGATATTCAGGAGTTGATAGATTTTGCTCTTGATTGCACGAGGCTAATACTTGGGGCATTGACTGGAGTAAGTCGTGCAGTAAGTTATGGAAATATAGATGATATGGAAGGAACTCTAATGCTTGCCAAATTGGGACTGAAATATCAGGATTATGAAATGGAACAGCGACATAAGCAAATAGTGAAAGAGATATATGCTGATAAAAGGAGTGAACGCAATGGCAAATTTTAATGAACACGCATTGGAAATGTCAATAATGGAGTTGTTCAAAGACGAGGGGTACACCTATGTCAGTGGCGACCAGATACACAGAGAAAGGACAGAGGTTCTGCTTACGGACGACCTGAAGCAATACCTTTATAATCGCTATGCGAAAGACGGTATCACACCGAGTGAGGTGGATAGTGTCATTCTAATGCTGCGTAATATTTCCGGTACGATTTATGAAGCAAACAAAGCTGTATTTAAGTTGCTCTGCGATGGATTTATTCTTAATCGTGAGGATAGAACGCAGAAAGACCTCTATATTGAACTTATTGATTTCGACACTCCCGAAAACAATATTTTCAAAGTGGTTAATCAGTTTGAAATTGAAGGCGTAAATAATCAGTTGCGTATTCCTGATGGCATTGTGTTCGTAAATGGTATTCCTGTTGTTGTTCTTGAATTTAAGAGTGCGGTACAAGAGAATACGACCATAATGGACGCATATAAGCAGCTTACAATCCGTTACCGTAGAGATATTCCGGAGATTTTCAAATATAATGCGTTTGTTGTTATCAGTGACGGAGCAAATAATAAATATGGTTCTTTCTTCAGCCCGTATGATTTCTTCTATGCGTGGAGAAAGATAAACTCAGACGATAAAGAACTGGACGGTATCAATTCTCTTGTAACGATGATAAAAGGACTTTTCCGAAAAGACCGTTTGCTTGAAGTTATCAAAGATTTTATTTATTTTCCGGATAACTCAGATAAGGATTTGAAGATAGTGTGTCGTTATCCACAGTTCTTTGCGGCAAATAAATTGTATGAGAATATCAAGGCTCATCTTCGCCCCGAAGGAGATGGTAAAGGTGGTACATACTTTGGAGCGACAGGCTGCGGCAAGAGTTATACAATGCTTTTTCTTACCCGTATGCTGATGAAAAGCAAATACTTTTCTTCTCCGACTATTCTTATTATTACGGACAGAACAGACCTTGACGACCAGCTTTCCAAACAGTTTGTAGGTTCAAAGAAATATATCGGGGATGAAACTGTTGTAAGTATTGAGTCCCGTGAGAAACTTCGTGAGGAGCTTCAAGGACGAGAGAGTGGCGGTGTTTATCTGACTACCATTCAGAAATTCACAGAGGATTTGCAGCTTCTTACAGACAGAACGAACGTTATTTGTATTTCTGATGAAGCACACAGAAGCCAAATCAATCTCGACCAAAAGGTTAAGATTACAGAGTCAGGTGTTCAGAAAACCTATGGCTTTGCCAAGTATTTGCACGACTCTTTACCAAATGCAACTTATGTTGGATTTACCGGAACTCCGGTTGATGGAACAATCGAAGTCTTTGGTGGTGTTGTAGACGCATATACAATGACGGAAGCTGTTAAGGACGGTATTACAGTTAATCTTGTTTACGATGGTCGTGCAGCTAAGGTTATGCTTAATCAGGACAAGGTAAGACAGATTGAAGAATATTATGCACAGTGTGAGCTTGAGGGAGCAAATGAACATCAAGTAGAAGAAAGTCAGAAAGCAGTTGCCAAAATGGAAGTTATTATTGGCGACCCTGATAGACTTCGTGCTGTTGCAGAGGACTTTATCAAGCATTATGAAACCCGTGTGGCAGAAGGTGCAACCGTAGCAGGCAAAGCAATGTTTGTATGTTCCAATCGAAATATAGCATACGATTTCTATAAGATAGTAAAGGAACTCAGACCGAAATGGACAGAAAAGAAGATTTGTGATGATGGTGTTGTTCTGAGTGAGAAAGATAAAAAAGAGTTGAAGCCAATGGAAAAAATCAAGTTGGTTATGACTCGTAATAAAGATGATGAAAAAGACCTATTTGATATGCTTGGCACAAAAGAGGATAGGAAAGAATTTGACCGTCAGTTCAAAAATCCGAAATCAAACTTTAAGATTGCCATTGTTGTAGATATGTGGCTGACTGGTTTTGATGTGCCGGAGCTTGATACGATTTACATTGATAAGCCTATTCAGCAGCATACCCTTATTCAGACGATTTCTCGTGTAAATCGTGTATGCGAGGGCAAAGATAAAGGTTTAATTGTTGACTACATAGGTATTAAGAAAAATATGAACACTGCCCTCAAGAAATATACGAATTTTGAGAGCGAAGAATTTGAAGGTGTGGAGCAGTCTATCACGATTGTAAAAGACCAGTTAGAAGTTCTTGGTCAGATGTTCCACAACTTTAACAGTAGTGATTTCTTCAACGGTTCTCCTACTGAACAGCTTGCCTGCCTGAATCGTGCAGTTGAGTATGTGCAGTTGTCTGAAGAACTGGAAAGAAGATTTATGGCAGCAGTCAAGAGAATGAAGCAGGCATTTAATCTTTGTAGTTCAAGTGAGAAATTCTCTGATGAAGATAAGGATTATATCCATTTTTATTGTGCTGTCCGTTCTATCCTTTTCAAGTTGACAAAAGGCGATGCACCGGATATTGAGCAGATGAACGCTCGTGTCCGCAAAATGCTTGAGGGTGCAATTCAGTCTGATGGCATTGAGGAATTATTTGAAACCGGAAAGCATATATCGGTGGACATTTTCAGCGATGAGTATATGGATAAGATAAATGCTATTCAGTTGCCGAATACGAAAATCAAGATACTTCAAAGACTTCTTTCTCAGGCGATTGACGAGTTTAAGAAAGTCAATAAGATTATGGGTGTGGAATTTGCAGACAGACTCAAGAAAGTTGTTGATGAGTATAATAACCGTCGTCGTGATGAAGCGTATGCCAACGAAGTCCTTGATGATGTTGCGGAGCAGCTTGCACAGTTGTTGTCTGAACTGAAAACAGAAAAGAACTCCTTCAAGAATATGGGTATAGATTATGAAGAAAAAGCTTTCTATGATATTTTGAAAGCAGTTTCCAAGAAGTTTGAGTTTGAATATCCGGACGATAAAATGATTGAACTATCCAAGAGGATAAAGTTGATTGTTGATGATAAGTCACGCTATACCGATTGGTCTGCCCGTGATGATATTAAGGCAAACTTGCAAGTGGATTTGATATTGCTGCTTGATGAGTTCGGCTATCCGCCAGTAACCATTGATGATGTTTACAAGGAAGTTCTTGAGCAGGCAGAGAATTTCAAGAAGTATGCACAGTAAATGAGAGGTGTAAATGTAAATATGTTTTATGACGATTTAAATACAGAAGAACAAGTATCATACCTTATTAAACCAATCCTTCAAGTCCTTCAGGAAGCAGGTGGACAGTTAGAGCGTTCTGAAATTAGAGACAGAATTAGTGAGTTAGATGAGCATATTGCTGAATTTGAACAGAAACTATATACATCTAATAAAACAGGAAATCAGTACAAAAAATTTGATTTTAAGTTTAATTTTGCTATTAAAGAGCTTAGTTATGTCGGACTCATATCTTATGTGAAATTCAATCCAAAGATTACACTTACTCAAGATGGAGCAAATGTAGATTTAACAGATTTTGATGTTAAGACAGAAGTAAGGGATAAGGCTCGAAGCTATTGGGAGGAACATTCGACTAAGAACAAATCGAAAAACAAGCCAGTAGAAATACTGGAGGTTGAAGACGAGGAGAATGAATCCACAGATGACGAATTGTTAGATGATTTCAAGGTAAAACTTCAGAGTGCAATCGCTAATATGTCTCCAGCAAAGTTTGAACAATTTTCACGAGCACTTCTTACAAAGATGGGAGTGGAGTTTACCAACAAAGGCGTTCAGGTGTCAAATGATGGTGGCATTGATGGTTATGGATATCACGTAGATGCCGATGATTTTAGAACAACCAGAGTGGTTATTCAGTGTAAAAGATTTAATTCAAATCCAGTGAGTGAGCCGGATATCAATCAATTTCTTGGGGCGATGAACAAATATCAAGCCGATTATGGAGTATTTATTACTAATAGCCGATTTACCAATAAGGCAAGAGAGGCTGCGAGAGAAGGTACGCCGATAACACTGATTGACGGAAATGATTTAATCAGACTGGTTATTAAATATGAATTGTATATAACACCAGTCACAACATATGTATTGGATGGTTTTTATACCGAGGATTGACACTAACGATAGCATAATTTACTCAAAGGATTTTTAAAAGGGGGCATAGAATGATGGCAAAGCAAAAGACCTATATCGCAATCGACCTTAAATCATTCTATGCTTCTGTGGAGTGTAAAGAACGAAATCGTGACCCATTGACAACAAATCTTGTGGTTGCAGATAAGAGCAGGACAGAGAAAACCATCTGCCTTGCGGTATCTCCGTCATTAAAAAGTTATGGGATACCCGGCAGACCACGCTTGTTTGAAGTCGTGCAAAAGGTAAAAGAAGCTAATAATACCCGAAGGTGGAAAGCACTAAATCGTACATTTACTGGTTCGTCTGATGACAGTACAGAATTAAATGCGAATCCGGCATTGGAGATTGATTATATCGTTGCACCACCTCGTATGGCATACTATCTGGAATATAGTACCAAGATTTACAGTGTTTACTTGAAATACATTGCTCCGGAAGATATTTTCCCGTACTCGATTGATGAAGTATTCATAGATGCAACCAATTATCTGAATACCTATCAGATGACTGCAAGGGAACTTGCCATGACGATGATACAGGATGTTTTGAAAACAACAGGAATTACGGCAACAGCCGGAATCGGCACGAATATGTACTTGTGTAAGATTGCAATGGATATCGTGGCAAAGCATATTGAGCCGGACAAGGACGGTGTGCGAATTGCCGAATTGGATGAAATGTCTTACCGCAGACAGCTATGGAATCATAGACCGCTTACAGATTTCTGGAGAGTTGGTAAAGGCTATGCAAAGAAACTGGAAGAACATGGACTTTTTACTATGGGAGATATTGCAAGGTGTTCCATCGGAAAGTCGAATGAACTGTATAACGAAGAACTGCTCTACAAGCTGTTTGGAATCAATGCGGAATTGCTAATTGACCATGCTTGGGGATATGAACCTTGTACGATGGAGCAGGTCAAAGCCTATAAGCCGGAAACCAATAGTGTATGTTCAGGACAGGTACTTCACTGCCCGTATGATTACGAAAAGGCAAAGTTGATTGTAAAAGAAATGACCGACCAAATGGTGCTTGATTTGGTGGATAAAGGACTTGTAACTGACCAGCTTGTGTTGACAATCGGCTATGATATTGAGAATTTAAGTAATCCGAACCTAAAATATCAATACAAAGGCGAGGTTACGATTGACCGATATGGACGCAAAGTTCCAAAGCACGCACACGGAACAGCGAATCTTGAGAAAAAGACTTCCTCTACTCGATTGATTACCAACGCCGTGATGGACTTGTATGACAGGATAGTTGACGAGCATTTGCTTGTACGCAGAATAACAATCACAGCGAATAAACTTGTTGATGAAAAATCCGTCAAGCAGGAAGATGAATACCAGCAACTCGACCTCTTTACCGATTACGAAGCACAGAGGAAGAAGCAGGCGGAGGAAGAAGAAAAATTAGAACGGGAAAGGCGTATGCAAGAAGCAATGCTGAGTATCAAAAAGAAGTTTGGCAAGAATGCTGTGTTGAAGGGAATGAACCTTGAAGAAGGTGCAACCGCCAAAGACCGAAACGAGCAAATCGGCGGTCATAAGGCTTAAATAAACTGAAATTTGAGGAATAAAATATGGGCATATTAGAAATAGTTTTTAATTCAAGAAAATTT
>OHRW01000979.1_pt1 | contig 11715 bp, 8 predicted proteins | sample 1578541 | NCBI WGS metagenome assembly OHRW01 (sample SAMEA3879519, study PRJEB24766) | human gut metagenome | biome: human-associated habitat; feature: feces | place: USA | collected 1985/1987 | reverse complement strand
AAAGAATTAGATACCTGTCCAAAATTCTGGCGTCTTGCCTCCGCCTCATAGATCGTTACGGTAAATGCGATTCTCTCAATGTTTGCCGGTACTTTGGAAAGATCGATCTGGATCTGCTCGTCATCGCCTTCTCCCTCTCCGGTTAAGTTATCGCCCATATGTTTTACAGACTCGCTCGGATGAGCCAGATTTCCATAAAATACAAATTCTTTGTCTGTCGGGCACTTTCCATCTGCTCCCAGCATAAATGCTGCTGCATCCAGGTCAAAATCTACACCGGAATCAAATGCATTGACATCCCAGCCAAGACCAACCATGATATTTTTCAGTCCCGGATTTCCTTTTGTTAAATCTACTTTCTGTCCTTTTGATAAATTAATTGGCATAGTATTACCCTCCTTAGAATAAATGAATCTATAGTTATTAGAAATAACTTACTTGTTTGCCGGCGGCATATGATACTGTCTGTTGAAATCCGCCTTGATCGCCTCAAGTCTTGCCTGATCTTCCACACGTTTCTTTCTGCAGTCTTCCTGAATTCTTTTCGTTTCTTCAATACCACTGGTAATCGTTCTCCAGGTCGTCTCAAGTGTTTCAATCTGGATTGAGCTTCCGGATGCCATCTTAGCGGTAGCCTTGGAAACTTCCACGGTATTCTGCGCATTTTTGATCAGCATCTCGTTGGTCTTCTTATCCAGAGCAGACATTGCTTCTGCCTGAATGCGCTGGCGTTTCAGCAGAATTGCCTGTGCAAGTGCCTGTTTGAATACCGGAAGTGTTACAATAAATGCGGAGTTAATTTTTCTGACCAGATTATAATTGCTGAATTCCATCGTTTTGATCATCGGAATGGACTGCATTGCAACATTCTCTGCTGTTCGAAGATCCTGTGTACGCTGTTCCATCATCATCAGTGCCTGATTTAAGCTGGTAAGTTCAAACTGGATCGACTCGTCTCCGGTAACCGCCATATCCTGCTGTCTCTTTGCAATGTAATCTTCAATCTCTTTACATGCCTGCTCTCCGGCAAGAATGTATTTCACAAGTTCATGATAATAATTTACATTTGCCTCAAACATCGTATTTAATTTACGGTTTGACTGTTTGATCTCTGATTCATAGCCTTTGAGCTGAACATAGATCTTGTCGACTTCCTCGCCCATCGTGTGATATTTTGCAAGGATCTTGTCGAGCTGTTTTTTCATATTTCCAAATAATTTTCCAAACAGTCCCGGATTTTCCCTGATCTCGTCAATATCAAACTGATCCATGATCTTTGCCAATGTTTTTAACATTTCGCTGGTATCATCAAGCTGTGACATATTCATGCTGTTTAACACGACATCCGATGCTTTCGAAATTTCTTCTGCAACCTCCGCTCCAAATGTGACGATTGTCTCAAGATTGTTGACCTCAATCGTACTGACGATCCGGTCAACCTCATCCGAATTGACCAGTTCTGAATTCATTTTTTCCCTGTCGGCAACAATGTCATACTGTTCCACAACAGCGATCTCATCTTTTGTGTCCGGTACCACTGTGGCTGCCGGCGCTGCCGCAGTCGTTGTTTTGCTAAAATCAAGTCCCATACGATTCCTCCATTTCTAATTACCTCTCTTAAAAAATTTATCCCGCCAGGTGTGGCGTGTATTATTAAATGAAATACTATTCAGGTCAGGGACTTGCAGATCATATTTATATTCCCCTATCTGGTGTTCTTCCATTAGCTGCCCGTTAAAATATTTTTCAATACTCTGATATCCCGTCGGCACAAAAAATACAATATCAAATCCCATCAGATGCAAAAATACTGTCAGGATCGAGTCTTCCAGTGAAATGACCGTCTCCGATGTATTGATATAGATCAGTTTCGGATTTTTCCAGGTAAGATCAAATTTCTGGATCAGTCTTACGATATCTTTCGGCAGATTTAACACCTGCGCAATCACGGTGTATTCCATACCATTTTCCCCGATTCCTTTGATCCGTTTCTGATCGATCAGAAGCTGCATCTTATCAAGTATCATCTCCTGAATATCTTCCCGCAGGATACCGTACGGGTATTTTGGATGTGCCTTGATCTTATTCCGCTGCAGTTTTCCATTTTTGAAAAATTCAGCAGCATACATTTTCATCGGATTCGGTGCCATCGGCTCTATATAAGGCGCTCTTTTTATCACGACTGTATCTTCCGTGACCAGTTCTTTTACGGATGTCCAGTAGCCGGCGGTATGTCCGTCTTTGACTCCGGAAACTTTTGCAAAAATGACCGGTATGTTCACGACACCATCGACCACGCTGAAATCCGGCCGGTACTTTAATTCCTGATCCCACAGGATCTTAATCTCCTCGTACATGGTCTGCAGACTGATAATGTTCGCCTTTCCATACTGCATGTTCCGGTACATGCCGGTATCCTGATACATTAACGTATCCAGTTCCCTCTCCGCATGGTAGGCAACCGTTCCCATTTTGACCTGGGAACTCTCCTCCGGGTACCTGTCCATGGTAAGGCTTTCCTCATAATTCAGTTCATACAACAGCGGATCCGTAAGCTGGCATGGTACATTCCGGTTCGGACAAAGGATCACCACATCGACCGGCAGCCTTGCTAAAAACCTGAGAAACAACGCTTCATTTTCATTCTGGCACCCGCCCATATGGATAAAACATCCGATCTCCGGCATCTTCCAATTGGAAAATAAAAACGGCAGATACCTTTTCAGCCAGCACAACAGGTAAACCGCCTTGCTGGTGAGCCTGTTTAAATTATCGCCTTCTTTGCCTGATTCTGCAAGAAGAATATCCACAAATGTTTTGTGCATGATCTTTTGCAGTTCTAAATTTGCCGGATACTTTATATTCGTGGAAAGATCCATGATAAGCTGATCTGTTTTTGCATAATTTCTGCGCCGGATCTCTGCGATTTCATCCGGTGTCGGTCTTTCGATCTCCCCGTTTACGATCACCATCTTCCGCCCGGCATTTTTCAGTTCAAGCTGCAGCTGAAACAATTCGTTCGCATATGTCAGCTTGTCCTCTGCACCGTTGATCCGGTAAAAACAGTTATAAAAGAAGCGGGGATCTGTTCCTCTGGTCAACACACTCTTTTTGATATCCTCAAATCCTTTTCCATCAATCCATGCATTGGTACAGTTATTGACAGAAGGCAGACTTCCATACAGCCGTTCTTTTTCAAAATCATTTTGTATTGCCTCCTGGACTTTCTTTAAGCAATATCCTTCCGGGAAAGCTGTCATCCTCTCCATTTGCAGATCATCTGATAAAACGGAAGCGGGATCTGATTTCAGATATCCGGCATCACCATGATACTGCAGCAGCACCACATCACTCCCGGCATTGGACAGGATCGATATCAGCATCAGTTCGTAATTACTGATATCCCCCTCATAAAGGATCTTGGGCAGTTCATTTGCCCCAAGCTGGTTTACAATCCGTTCAAATTTGTAGTACAGCCAGCACATAAACTTAATATATGCATTTTTCAGCATATTTTCTGTTTTTCCATTCCGCCTCATGGAATCCAGCGAATCATAGATTGAATCCGCCACATTCTGCCTTTGCAGATCGTTCATGCGCGGCAGCCATTTTTTTAAACCATTCGATATAAATGACGGATTCATCTGAAAATCCATCCCCATGATTTCAGAATAATACGCAAGGTTCTTCTCACCGGGATTTGGGATCTTTCCCTCGATCACCACGCCCGCCTTTCTTGCCGTATCATAATATTTTTTTATAAAGTCCCCGATTTTTTCCGTGTATCCATTGATCCGGTAAAAATACACCTCTCTGCTCTGTCTTCCGTTTAGATCGACAAAGTAATCATCAAGGCTGCGAATCTTTTTGTGTTCTAACATAGCGCATTCTCACCTTCAATATCTGTTCATTTTGTTTTTGTTCATCACATAGCCAAGGCCTGACCCGACAATGCCTCCTAAAATATGTGTCAGATTCGAGACGTTATCCCTGATAAAGATACCATCATACACCTGCTGCCCGATATAGATCAGCGCAACCAGAATAAATGTCAGCGGGATTTTTTCCTCCTCAATACTTGTTAAAGATGCGAGTAATATGAACGCAAATACAACACCGCTTGCCCCAAGGAGCTGGACATGTGGGAAAAATATGAAATTGATCACACCCGTTACCAGCGCTGTCGCTAAAATCACAAAGAGAATATTTGCCGAACCGTATTTTTCTTCCAAAAGCGGTCCTACAACCAGTAACATCATAATATTTCCAAAGAAATGATCCCAGCTGGCATGTCCTAACACATGTCCGAAAAACCGGATGTATGTGAGCGGACTTGCCAACGATGACCGGTAGACACTGAAAAGTGCAAGCGTGGATGCACTGCCTGTTACTTTATCTAAAATCAGTACGATAAAACAGGCAAGCGTAAATCCCAAAATAACCGGAGAGTTAAATGACAGCCGTATCTTTTTACCACCGTTACTCATATTATTCTTTCCTCAAAAACCCTGTTTCACAGAGCACAATATTCTATAAAGATCATCTAAAAGTATAGCATACCGGCATCCTGTTTTCAAGAAAACGTCCGGCACCGAATCTATCTATCTTTTTGCCTATATTAATGCTATAATTCAATTTGCAATCTGTTGTTAAACTTGTGTTATTTTGAAGAGTTTTTATACACTCAGGGGGATTTTTACAAATTGAAAAACGATATGATTTATTACAGTGTCGGTGCACTGCTCTATTGTCCCGCCAATAAAAAAACGATTGCCGACTCTGTGATTCATGAAAAATTTGGAACTAAATATTCTCTGGCTTTATGCCTTGAAGATACGATCAATGACAACTATGTGACAGAAGCAGAGCAGGATCTTATCTCTTCCATCCATCAGATATTTGAAAGTTTTCAGGATCATCCTTTTTACCTTCCGAAAATCTTTATCCGTGTCCGCAATGCCGGCCAGATTGAACGTTTAACGAAGGCTTTTGGGGAAAGCATAAAGGTGATCACCGGTTATATCATACCGAAATTTACTGCTGACAACGCCAGCTCTTATATAGAAGAAATGATCCGGGCTAACGAACAGGCTTCCAGGAAATTATATATGATGCCGATCTATGAGAGTTCTTCTATCATTGACCTGCGGCACCGTATCGATATCCTGTATGATCTGAAAGACAGGCTTTCCCATGTGGAAGATCTCGTTTTAAATATTCGTGTCGGAGGAAATGATCTGTGTCACATGTTTGGATTCCGCCGTCATTGTGACGAGTCCATTCACCGGATCAGACCTGTCGCTGATATTTTTTCTGATATCATAACTGTTTACGGCATGGACTACGTCGTTTCCGGACCGGTATGGGAATATTATTCCGGGTATAATTGGGAAAATGGCCTGATTCAGGAACTAAAAGATGATAAACTCTGCGGCTTTACCGGAAAAACAGTCATTCATCCAAATCAGATTTCTGTCGTAAACAAAGTTTATCAGGTTACAAGATCAGATTTTAACGATGCAAAAGCAATTTTAAACTGGGATAAAAAATCAGACTCGCTTGTCTCCGGAAATCTTGCGGGTGAACGCATGAACGAATACAAGACCCACCATAACTGGGCAGAAAAAATCTTATTTCTTGCAGAGGTCTTTGGCATAACAGACTAAACTTATGTATGCACGAATTTCTTTGGCATGACAGACCAGACTGACGTATACATAAATTTCTTTGGCATGACGAGACCAAACTGACGTATGCAAATAAATTTTCCTGGAAACCGGCAGTATTTTTTATATATCTGACATTTTTTTAATGATACCGCAGCATTTATAATGTTTCATCGGATAATACTGGATCGACACATTTTTTTCCTCAGCTAATCTCACCAGATGTCCAAGCTGAGGATCTCCCTTGTACCTCTCATCAATCAGGATCTTCCATGGAACTCTTCGCAGCAATACTCTTGTCGCCTCTCCGATTCCCGGTTTGATCAGATTGATATCATCAATATCAAATGTCTTTGCAATCTGTTTTACCTCGTCAATACCAGAGCTTTCCACACACTTATTTTCTTTTTCCACATCCATCTCAAACTCGTTCTCGATCGTATGGATAAATTCATAGGACAGATCCGAATCTTTTAATTCTCCATAATAAACGGCTCCGTGGAAATCATCTTTTCTAATGATATCACTCCTTAAGAATGTCCTGCTGATCAGTCCTGACACAGTGCTGTTAAGACAGGAACTCGGTATTAAAATATCATCGTGCGTGCCACACAGTTCTGTCACATTAGCAGGATCTGCTATGACTGCGATATCGGATGACACACCTTCATACTGCGCAAGATCCTTTTTTAATTCATTTAAAATCGCGCCCTTTCCGATCCATCCGTCCACGAACAATAACTGTCCCGGTTCATACCGGCTTAACAGATATTTCATCGCATTGTCATCAATCCCTCTGCCGCGGATAATGGAAATGGAATAATGCGGTACATTGACCTGATATTTTTTTGCAATATATCTTTTGACTAAAATTCCGATTGGAATACCGGCGCGAGCCAGTGAGACGAGCACAATGTCCTGTCCCTTTTTTTCAACGATCTTATCTGCAAGTCTTCCGACAGCAAGTGCTACCGGTTTTGCATAATTTTTCAACGCTTCCCGGTACACCTGCATATATTTTTCTGTCGGGACATATTCGACCGGCAGCATTTCACTGTAATGTTTTCCCGCCTGTATCAGTTTTTCTCTCTCTTCGGTCGGCTGTGGCTGCACCATGCCAGTGATATCTTTTAACAGAAGAGTCACGTCCTCATCCCGGTATGAACTTCTCATTTAATCTTGTCTCCATTCTTTCCTGCTTTCCATTACATCGCATGTTTGCTGCTGAGACACAAATTTCGTATGGGAAAAATTTTATTTTCACATTATGCCCCTATTCCTGTGCCCTCTTTAACACCAGCGTATCACCGTTATATTTTCATTTTTCATCCGAAGTGCGTAAATCAGCGTTTCTAATCCTTTTAACGACGCTAATGCTGCATCCGTCATAACGATAACCCTGTCATAGTTTTCCAAATCATAAATAAAAGTCTTTCGATCCGGATCATATAAGCTGCGCAGTTCATATCTGCAATGCAGTGGATACTCTTCCTCGGTACTGACCGCGATCGGACTTCTAGTCGTAGAATGGCAGCGGACAACACATCCCATTTTTTCGATTTCGTACCCTGTCAGAAGTGCCGGATACATAAACTCTTCCGTGCCAATCACAAGTACACGTTCACCCTGTTTCACAACAGTCTCTGTGATCACGGTTTTCGCAAGTTTTTTACATGCAGCCTCATATTGTTTTGCGTCAACGAAACGTCTTGCATTCATCCATCCGGGAATCGATATGATATGTTCCCGCATATTCTTCTCCGATTGCACATCAATATCCGCGCTTTCCTGCGTATGATTCTCCGGTATCGCACAAATATATAAACCATCACATCTATACTGCTCCGCAACCGTACCGTATCCGGAATGATCCGTTTTTACCAGATAATGAAGTTCTATTTTTTCATCCTGATAAATTTTTAAGTATTCTTCTGTCATTCCATTTAACAATGAAGCAACTGCAAATTTTGTTTTTTTCTGATACTCTTTTGTTATGATCTTAATGATATTCATGATCGTATTCCCGGTGGTCACCTCATCCTCTATAAATACAATCCTGTCGATATCATTTATCACACGGTCTATATCATCTTTTACCAATTTCTGCTCAGTCGCATGGCTGTGCGCTTCCGAAAAAAATAAATATCTGGCATCCGGTATTACTTCCCGTGTTGTCTGGATATACTTTGTTTCCAGAGTAATCGCAGCCTGCGCACCGATTGCTGTTGCAGTTTCTGCAAAACCGATCAAAAGCAGCCTCTCGCCTTCATATTTTCCCTGAAGCTTCTCTGCAAGACTTTTAAATAAATTCAGTGCTTTCGAAGGTTCTACCGGAACATGCTTTCCCTGCAGTGGATCTACTACCAGATAACTTCTTTTGGTATTGTTTTCCCGTTTTGCTATTCTCACTAAATCTTTTTGCTGATAGTTCATATGTTTTTGATTTTCCTGACGTTCGTTAATTTTTTACGATCTGTTTTCCAAAGGTTTGGAGATATTCCTGGGCAGTCTGTAATGATATATTTAGTTTTTTCTGCAACCGCTCTAAAATAGCGTCTTCTGGCAACCCTAGATCACAACATGTATCTACAATTCCTTCCGCTCTGCCACGCATTTCTCCTCTTGCCTCTCCTCTTGCTTCTCCTCTTGCCTCTCCTCTTGCTTCTCCTCTTGCTACATCCTGCTCTATTTCATCTTTCATTAATTCCCGTAATGCTTCGCACATACCATTCGCCCTCCTTACCTTCTGATATATTTCATAGTTTGCACTGACGCTTGCCTGTAATACTGCATCTATATTATTCCGCTCCCGCGGTGTCTTCATATTTTCTGTCTGTTCTAAAAACTTCCTGATATCCTCTATATCGGCATTTGCAGATAAGATTCTTAGGCTGCTGTGCATAGTCCGGTTCAACCTGCTGATCACCACAATCTGCACCGGGAATAAAATATTCCCTCTCACGTAATAAATGCCTGGATATTTTTCTTCCAGTACATATCCTTTTCGTTCTAATTCCAAAAACAGTTCTCTTGGATATGCTTCACGGAACAATGACACGGTCAGTTCGTCCGCCGGGATTTCATCGATTGTTTTCCCATATCCTTTATAAAGGCAGGCATATCCAAGTGTTTTGTAAAGAGTGTCTATCGACAGTTCATCTCCCGGTCCTTTGTATTCTAACACATTGTACTTTCGCATGATATGACCGATTTCATTTTTCATCACTTTTTCTGCATTTTCTTCTTTTATGATCAGAAGATCAATACGGATCGGTTCTTTACTCAAATGGTACTCCGATATTAAATCCAGTTCCTCGATGTTTTCTTTTAGTTCGAGTTCCGCTGCTGCATAAAACGCAGGATGCCACTGGATCTTTTTGGCTTTGTCTGATGACGATTTCTTTGTCTTTTGCGCGATAATCATTTCCTCCCTTTTTGTTCGGGAGAAGCGTCTGATATTTTCGAATCCTCCCTGCTTTTATTTTTATTTAGTGGTGATTTAAAAGCATTGAAAATTCTGAGTGGCTCGCATGTTAATATGCAGCCTTTAACGTGGTTTTGATTTGTTTTGAAACGGCGTATGTTACCTTATAGATTTTGTTAGAATGTAATGCTTTAAATAGATTGCAACATGCCGACATATATCTGTCAGTAGTATCACATATTTTTTATTATTTTTGTAATATCTGCACAAAATGTGTGTACTGATTTTCTACTTAGTTTTAGAACCGCTGACTTCCTTTTTCCCACTCATGCTCTGTAGTGATATGTTTTTCATCTACTCTCTACAATAAAGCACATTCTTTATACTTAGATTTTATTTGTTCTATTATCTTTAAAATTGCTTTTTCTGCTGTATGTTGGTTAATCCAACCCTCTCTTGCATAGCCTGCCAAACTTAGTTTATTGTTATCTACTCGTTGTATTACAATTAATGCCCCATTCATATTATTGATACCACTATCAACAGTTACCACATATATCTGTTTTTCAAAATCCTCCTCAAGAATTTTTGCATTTCCAATAAGACAATCTCTTAAATTATCAAATGTTATATTGTCTACAAAATATTCTTTTATGACAATTTCATTCTCCTTAGCCCAAACATACGAATGCAGTTTATCAATTATTTCAATATTCCTCTCCATATTCTTCTCCCATAAAACAATTTGGTATTCTATGTAAATGCAATATTCTCTAAATCATCCTCTTTCACATGTTCCGACATGTTTTCAAGAACATCTTTCAGACTTTGAACCATCTGTTGATTGGTTACTGCTGCAACATATTTACGTTTTGCTACTTCACTTTCAATAATGGGTACCAGAAGATTTCTTGCATATTCTCTTCTATTTGAAGATGCATACATGTCTTTCAATATACTTCCATCTAATTTTTCTCCCAGTCTGTCAACTGATTTTTCTGCCTCCTTTTGATTTAATAAATAATCTTTTGCAAGTTTCTCAAATTCTTTCTGAATAATTCTAACCATCTCATCAGCATCATCTTCGATAAAATTTCCAAGAACTGTTTCCGTTGCCTTTCCTGCTGCAGCCCCTGCTACAACAGAACCAACCAATCCTCCCACAATTGTCCCGATTCCAGGCAAAATTGCTGACCCCACTGCTGCACCACCAATCCATCCACCTGTTCCTCCTGCAACCGTGGTTGCTGTATTAGCAAGATTTTTAAATAACTGCTTTCCAGATATACGTCCCTGAAATATATTTGCAATGTCAAATGACGATAGTATCACCACTGTTGCACCTGCAGTTATTACATTTCCTCTCAGCAATTTAGCTGCACTTTTCATAGCTGCCGCACCATAAATATTGCCACCATCACGAAAAGCATTAATAAGCAGTGCTGATGCCTTCGGTCCCATAACAGAAACTATCGCTTCCGAACTTCCGACAAGTGCACTATTCAATCCTGCTTTTGACAGCTGTCCTGCAAGAACAGATGTAACAAATGCAGTTCCTCCAACTTTTAATCCTGAAGCTGTCGCTATCTTTAAAGACTTCTCGAGTTCTTCCCCGTTCCATAAATTAGTTGCCAATGTAATCATCGCCGTCACACCGAATGCTGATTTTGCAGCAACTGCTCCATTAGCAGCATCATATGTTATAGACTCCACAGTTCCTGCTTTTGCGATATTTCTAGCCTGTTCATAAGTAAAATGTCCTTTTCGAACAATATTTTCTGCTTCATTAATATCCTTTACACCTGGTACTTTCCCTTTTCGTATTTTATCTTGCATAGCCTCTACCGCGGCATCATATTTATCTGATGGGACTTCAATCTGCATTGGCTTTCCATCTTTCAGATATCTGAAATTTCCCTGTTCATCAAAGCATTCATTAACACAGGCAGAACCTGTCTGGCAATATTTTGATTGAATAAATATTCCATCTACCATTCTGTCTGCGCCATTTTTCACATTATCATCACCAACTATCTTTGCATCATGTCCTGTCAAATTATCATACAAATTGTTGGCTCTCTCTGCAGCAAATCCATGTCCCTGTCTTCCATGGAATTTTTCTTCTTCATATAATTTATTTATCTGACCATATGCTGCACTCGAAATTCCACCCGCCATTGCTCCATAATTTTCTGATTTATCAGTCTGTACATTTAACTTCTCAATATTATCTTCTGCAGGCTGTCTTATCAACGCAAGCAATTCTTTAAAAAAACGATACAATGGTGTTTTATTAAGATAAATACTTGTCCAATCTATTTTTGTTCCATCATACAATTTTATCTGCAATTCATTATTGCAGTCTTTATTCGCTATGTCATATAACTCAATATCTTCGATGTCGTCATACCAGATTTTCTTTGGTTTCTCTAATACTTCCAGATAATATACCTTTGTATCTGTAAATAAATATCCGGATTTTCCGCTTCCTGCAACTGTGGTGTCATAAAATCCAATTACCGTACTCTCATCTAATCCCGATGCAAATTTCTTTTTTGCATTGTCTAATTTTTTTCGAGAAATATCATTTCCTATCTGAAATCCAGATATTGTTTGAATTTTAGT
>OHRW01000972.1_pt1 | contig 11838 bp, 13 predicted proteins | sample 1578541 | NCBI WGS metagenome assembly OHRW01 (sample SAMEA3879519, study PRJEB24766) | human gut metagenome | biome: human-associated habitat; feature: feces | place: USA | collected 1985/1987 | reverse complement strand
CAGAACTTCCAAAGCTCTGTGATGATAAAGGAAATATAGATTCTGCAAAACTGGATCATTTGTTGCCTTGGTCAACAGAGCTTCCAAAAGAATGTAGGAAATCACGCCGCTAACAATCTAGCGGCGTTAATTTATCGGCAAGCGTACGATTTGACGTTTACGATCTTTTTCTTTTAAAAATCCCCCAACTCTGCCCCTAACTCATACTTCCAATACGCTGCCGCTTCATACTCCCAGGATTCTGAGAGCACCGGCACGGTAAAGAGTTCAACCGGAACACCGAGTGTTGATGCAAAGAGTTTCATAAGATTCTCTTTCGGTGTTCTGGCATCGCTTTCATACTGAGCAATCCGGACATCAGCACAGCTGTCGGGAAAACCAATAGCCATGCCAAGTTCTTTCTGGGTGAGATGATTTTTCTGTCTTAAGTGTTTTAATTTTCTTCCAAATGTAATCATAGTATTATTCTCCTGTACTTCCGAATGCCCCGGTTCCTCGTTCATTACCAAGGTCCAGGACAAAATCTGCGATCACGACCGGTGTAATCACCAGCTGACCGACGCGTGTGTCTTTATGAATGGTCTGAGAAGATGTACTCACGTTGCTGATAATGGCATGGATCTCGCCACGATAACCGGAGTCAATCGGTGGAAGTTCGCATACCAGTCCTTTTGCTGCCATGCTGCTTCGAGGAAAGACATATCCGGCAAATCCATCCGGTATGATGAGACCGAATCCAAGTGGAATCCTAGCAACCTCACCTGGTTGTAATGTGCAATCATAAGGCATGAATACATCAGCACCGGCATCATTTTCATGTGGCCGGAATGGATGATGATTTGCTTTCAGGCCAAAATCAATCAGTTTAATCTTTATGTCTGCTCACCTCCTTCCGGATGAGCAATGGATAATCTGCTTTTAAGATATCTGACGGCATCCAAAGTTTTGAAATAGGGTTCTGGCAGGACATCTGTTTTTCCATGCAGCTTCCTCTCTGGCAGAATGGCCCGGTCAGATCCGGAGCAAAAAGGATCGGGCTTAATTTGTATAATCTTTGCCAGATCTGGAGCATTACAATTCTGGTTTCGTCCGTATTTCTTCGGCAGGTTCTCTGGCCGATCATATGCTTCCATTGGTATGGTGTTGCACTGATGATCAGTACGTTTCGAAGTCCCTGAGGTGTAGCATATCCAGCTGAATCATGATCAATGCCTAAGGCACAGAGTTCTGTATAGTGGTCCAGATCTGACTGACAGCTTTTCTTGTAAATATCCTGGATTTCTTTATCTGCTTTCATGATTCCATATGGAATAGCAAATGCAGCGTGACCGGAATAATTGCTGTACTGCAGAGATGCACTCATGTACTTTACTTCGTTCTGATGTCTTGTGATCTGTGCCAGAAAGCGTCTGCTTGCACCAACAACAGCCACGGTAATGACCATGAATTTCTGTACTGTCGGATGGGGAAGTCCTGCAATGTTTTCTACGGTGTTCTGACTGTAGGACTGATGGTAAAGCTCCATCAGATCTGCCATGTTCTGGATCGTATGACCGTGTTGTGTGAGCCTGGCAGCAAAGACCATATTCTGTTCTGCTTCCTGGATTCCATAGCAGTTTAAGATGGCTGTTTCAATGTGATCCATAGGCCTGTTCCTCCTTTACCAGAGCTTTTAATAGAATCAGATAATTGATGCAGTCTGTGATCTTTTCATCCCACTGTTCCATATCAAAATGTAACAGAGTGGAATAACACATATCGTAAAGGGATACGACATGTTTCGACATCATGCCGGCCAGTGCTGCTTTTGAATCACAGTTTTGTAAAGCGGCAGCAATCTTGAATGCACTGAGGCGGTCAATATTGTCACCGGTATATTCTTTCTTTTTATGTGCCAGAATATCGGCACACTTTCTCATCTGAAGTTCAAATACAACATTAAATTCTTCTTGTGTCATGTAATAGTTCCTCCTTCGTTTTGTGATAGTTATCGTTCGAGATCTTTGGTTTTTGATCTCGCTGGTTCTGGAATCTGCATCTGAAGAATGGCATCAACATTCTGATCGGCAGTATCCAGATCTTTTAATTTCTCTTTCAAGCTGCTTATTGCTTCTTCTTCGGAAGCTATCTGCTGTTGCAGTTTTTCTTTTTGTAAAGTCAAGGTTTTTAGGCTTGTCATCTTTCCATCCTGATAAAAGGATCTCAGCCAATTTCTGGCTTCTTCATATTTCTGAATTTCCTTCGCATGTTCTTTCCGGTACTTTCCTTTGTACTTTGCATTTGAAAATTGGGAATAAACTTCCTTATTTGCGTAGTACTGTCCGGTATAACGGATCTGATTGTTGAGGATCCTTAGATCGGACCGATACTGAGCAAACTGTGTCTGCATTTCTTTCAGTTCCTGCTTTGATGCAAGCAGTGTATTTTTCAAATCTGACTGCGTATCAAATCCATGTTCCTGCACATAGATAATGGTATTTGCCATTTGCTGCAGGTTAGAAAGTTTTACCCGATGAGCATAAGCCGGGCTCTGCATTGCTTTCACATTTGTCTGGAGATTTACAACCAGGCGTAGGTGAGATCTGACGTAGAGAATGGCCAATGGATCCTTGCGTAAGAAGGTCTGTTCCAGGTGCTCTTTTCCATATCGTGTTCCAAGTACACGTTCAGTAATCCGCTTCTGTCGATCAGGATGAAGATAGCTGTATCTGCCACGATGCTCAATCACAGAGATCTGAAATAGTTCCAGAAGTTTAGATTGGAATTCATCAAAATTACTGGAAGTGACAGCACATTCATCAATCGCTTGTCGCAAATATTCCTTCTGTGTAAGGAACACGGAGGATGTTGGTTTGAGACTATCTTCGATGATTTTCTGATTGATCTCATCTAATTTTTGCTGACCATGTTTCTGTGCCATATACTCTTTCTGAGTGATTTTTCTTTCAGCCGGAGCAAGAAGATCTATCTGGTGAAGTCCTTCCTGTTGGCACCGATCCATGACGGTTTTCTTAAAAGTGTTCATGAATTTATCCGTGGAACGATGCTTGTATCCGGCAACTTCTTCATGTGGTTTATCCATATAAGGCTGCCTTTCCACTGCAGTCTTCCTCACACTGTTGATGACGATGTGAGTATGGATATTTCCGGATTCATTGTGGCCATCGGTGTGAGTAACTACCAGTGCCTGATATCCGGGAAACATCTGCTTTGCAAGTTCCAAACTGATTGTCTGTGCTCTCTCACCGGTAAGTCCATTTTCTGTAACATCGGCTGGATCATAGCTGATAATGTAGTGGTGACTTTTGATATCTTCACGTTTCTTATTTTTGTGAAAATGAGCATTTGTCAGTTCACATTCCTTGTCAAAAGACATCGGATCACAGTTCAGCCCATCCATATAAAACTCTTTTCGCAGGAGTTTTCTCAGATATTCTGATCGGCTAATAGATAAACAAGCAGCGCCTTGGTCTAATAAATTCAGTTCGACATGCCGTGGATGTTGCCATCTTCATTTTCAGCCACAACGGCAGCAGTCTGCTCTGCAAACCAGGTGCGGACAAAGTCACAGTGAGAATTTCGTCATAATCAAAATAAATACCGGTCTCGATGATTTCATTCCAGATGCGAACCATTTCCGGAAGGTCTGCTTCTTTGTATAATCTAACATTAATTTCCATAATTAAAGCCTCTCTATTTCTTTTTTCTCCATTCTTTGATTGTGTAAAGCATTGGAAGTGAAATGATGGCTTCCAACTGTCCGTGATTAGAGTTGTTGATATTGATAGAATCGCCGAAGGCGGCGATGATACTGTGGTAGAGTTCCCGTCCTTCTTCGGAAGTCAGATACTGATATACCTGCTCGCATAGATTTACGATATTGTATACATAGTCCTTGTAAAACGGGCTCAGTTCCATAACAAGGGCACTGAGATCGGATGCCTGAATATTGGTATTAGGCTCGAAGAAGTCTGCGTAGATATCTTTCCACAGGCGAATATATTTTGGTGTCTTCACAATGTGTTCCAACTGAAAAATCATATCCTTTTTCAGATTCTCCAGGGTGTCCGGAGTGCAGGAAGCTACCGTATGATAGCGGTCCACATTTACATTATAGAGCGTATTGATCTGCTCTGAACTCATGGAGTAGAGGGCTCGCGCGAATTTGATATAATCCTCTGTAGGATCTTCGGCGGTAAGACGATTGATCTTCATCCACAAGAACTCCTGATAATCCGTCCATTTTGTTTTGGGTAGAAAGCCGCCCCACAGAAATCGATTGATGATGGCGGTGTTATAACTATCGATGTCAGCATCTTCTTCGCGGGTATCTATCTCTGGAATTCCGGCGGTGGATACCAGTCGGTATAAGCTTGCGAAATCTGGATAGAACGGCAGATCATCCTGAATATACTGTAAGGAAATGAGAGTCTGCTCCAGATGTCTCTGCTCTTTTTTCAGCTTTCTAATATGCTGATTCAGGTAGAAATCCGCGGTTACCGGATACGTAAGGATGGAAAGAATAGTCTGAATCGACATGCCAGCATTTCTCATTTGTTTGATGAACAGAAGCTTCTGGCAATCCTCCTCAGAGAAATCATAATAACCATTTTCCGGGTTGGTGGCAGGAGTTAAAAGACCTTCTTTGATATAGAAGTGAATATTTCTTTTGGAAATACCCGTGCGTTCGCAGATGCCTTTCATTTTCATGAGGCTTCCCTCCTTTTCTTATATTTTGACAAATTTCTTATATCACAACAGATATCTTAAATTTCAACAAATTCTCACATTCCAGATTTTACAAACTAAACCATACACTTGACTGTACAGAAAATCATTTGTATTTTTCGAAATTTAAATGAATTTATTGCATATTATCCAATTTCTTATCTGAAAACATCGAATTCAGACGGAAATTATGGTGTATTTTACGGTTTGAACGAGCACCTACTGTACATTATATAATAAAACAAACAAAAATTGCAGATTATTTATCAAACAATCTTACGAATATCAAACATTGGACAAAAAAATGGACGAAAAAGGAGGGCCGCATATGTTTGAACATTTATTTTCACCTATTAAGATTAAAAGCATGGAATTAAAATCTCGTGCAATCATGCCAGCTATGGGTACAAAGTTTTCTGGAAATGCAAGCTTCGTAACACCTACTTTGATTGAATATCACAAAGCTCGTGTTCGCGGCGGTAGCCCATTGAACATCGTAGAAGTATGTAGCGTACATACACCAAGTGCACCAAGACATTTCCTTTCTATCAGTGATGACATGTACATTCCTGGATTGAAACAGTTAACAGATGCCATCCATGAAGAAGGCGGTAAAGCAGGTCTTCAGCTCTGGCAGGGTTCTCTCTGTGTAGGTATGGACAAGACAGCACAGATTCTTATGGCAAGTGATATGGAAGTAGCACCAGGCGTTACCATTCCTGGGATTACTGTAGAGCAGATTAAAGAAATCGTAGATTGCTACGGTAAGGCAGCAGCCCGTGCAGTTGCAGCAGGATTTGACTGTATCGAGTTCCACTGCGCACACAACTATCTGCCACATTCATTCCTTTCAGGAGGAATCAACCATAGAACAGATGAATACGGCGGTCCATTGGGAAATCGTATGAAATTCCCATTAGAGTGTATCCGTGCCATCCGTGCTAACATTCCAGAAGATATGCCATTATTCATGCGTATCTGTGCAATGGATGATTATTTGGAAGGTGGCAATACCATCGAAGATATGATCGTCTTCTGTAAGGAAGCCAAAGAAGCAGGTGTAGATGTACTTGACGTATCTCGTGGAAATGTTATCTCTGCCGGACAGAAATACGAAGTTCCTCCAGTAGACATTCCACACGGATTTAACATCGAGAACGCAGCTCGTATTCGTAAAGAAACAGGCATGCTCACCATCGGTGTAGGTCGTATCAATACAGCTCAGTTAGCAGAGAAATATCTCGCTGAAGATAAAGTAGATATGGTAGTTATGGGTCGTGCACAGCTTGCAGATCCAGACTTCTTAAATAAAGCAAAAGCAGGACAGTTAGATGACATCGATTACTGTGTAGGTTGTGACCAGGGATGTCTCGACGGATTCGCAGATGAGAATTGTCCACAGATCACATGTCTTAGAAACCCAGCAGTAGGCCGTGAGTTAGAGTGCAAGATCGTGAAAGCTGAGAAACCAGAAACAGTACTGGTGGCAGGAGCTGGTATCGCAGGTCTGGAAGCTGCCATCGTATTACAGCAGCGCGGACATCAGGCAATCGTATGTGAAGCAAGCGATAAAGTAGGTGGACAGTTCTTAACAGCTGGTGAAGCTCCACGTAAGGGAGAAATGAAGGCAGCGGTAATCGCCATGGGCAAAAAGGCAGCTCGTCTTGGTGCAGACATTCGTCTCAACACACCAGTAACAGCAGAATTAATCGAAGAAATCAAACCACATACTGTATTTAACGCAATTGGTGCAACTCCAATCATTCCAAATATTCTAGGAAAAGATCAGAAATTCGTAGTAAATTCTCATGACGTTCTGAATGGACTTGCAACACCAGAAGGCAATGTAGTAGTAATCGGTGGTGGCCTTGTAGGTCTTGAAGTATGCGAATATCTGGCAGAAAAAGGATGCAAAGTCACAGTCCTTGAAATGATGAAAGAATGCGGCGCTGACCTTGGTATGGCTCGTAAAATCTGTGTACAGGAAAGCCTCTACATGTCAGGTGTCGTACAGCAGACAGAAGTCACAGTAAAAGAAATCGCAGAAGGCAAAGTTATCGGGGAGAAAGCTGGCGAAACAGTGGAATATCCATGTGATTACGCCGTTATGGCTATCGGTTCGAAATCTCGTGATGGCAGTATGATTGAAGCTGCAGCACGTAAGATTGGCGCAGGCTACATTAAGATCGGAGATGCAGGAATGGCAAGAAGAGCCCTCAACGCAGTCAAAGAAGCATACGACGCAGCAAGAACATTTGACGATCCACAGATCCACGGATATCTCGCTAAACCACAGAAAGTCATCGCTGTTACAGGTGTAACAGGAACCATGGGTCAGGAAACACTGAAGAATCTCCTTAGCCGTGGCAATCGCTTCAGAGTGAAAGCATTTGCAAGACCATCCGCAGTAAATAAAGAAAAAATGAAGAAATACAGAGATCCTAACCTGGAAGTAGTATGGGGAGATTTGGCTAATTACGACGATATTAAGAGATTAGTAGACGATGCAGATTATGTTCTCCATATCGGAGCAATGGTATCACCAGCTGCTGATAAATATCCAGAACAGACATTGTATACCAATATCGGATCTACATTGAACATTATCAAGGCAATCAAAGAACAGCCAGATCCAGATAAAGTACATTTCGTATATATCGGTACAGTAGCTGAGACAGGCGCTCGTACATATCCAATTCACTGGGGACGTGTCGGTGATCCATTGAACCCATCAATTTTTGACTACTATGCATTGTCAAAAGTATTCTCAGAAATGGCAGTCTTTGATTCAGGACTCAAACATTGGGTATCTATCCGTCAAACAGGACAGCACCCAAGTGCAGAAGGCGCTGGAGAAGAACCAATTATCTTCCATCAGCCAGCTAACAACGTACTTGAGTGGAGTACATCCATCGAATCAGGTATCTGTATGGCCAATGTATGTGAGGATTGGGTACCAGAAAGTTTCTGGAGAAAAGGTTACAACTTAAGTTCAGGACCAGAGTACAGATTATCATGCTGGGAACTTACAGATATGATGATGGAACCATTCGGAATCTCAATCAAGGATCTTTACGATGCAGACGCACTGCCACTTTACAATTTCCATGGACAGTACTACACAGATAGTAAAGTTTTGGATGATTATCTGCATTTCCGTTGTATTCCTGGAGCAATGTACTGGGGCGGCGTGAAGGATGAGATGACACGTATGGCTAACAATCCTATGATTCGCGCAATGTTCCCAACTAAGGAACAGATGTATCTCCATAACAAGGAAATCGGTGCGAAGAAGGGCGGATTATATTACGCATTAGAGCATGGTGATGAGAACTGGATCAAAGCATTCTACGGATCAGCTGAGAAACGTGCAGCCATCGGAACATGGGATGATGTAGAATTGTTCCACGCAAGCGAAGAGAACGAGACATATCTGAATCATGGTTATGACGAAAGCAAGGGACTTGAAAATCTCACGTTAGAAGACCTTCAGAAGGCAGCAGCATATCGTGGAGGTAAATGCCTTGCAGAGGCAGTGCCAGCAGATATCTACACACCAATTACATGGGAATGTGCAGATGGTCACGTATTTAAATTATCAGTAAATGCAGTCCTTCAGGGTGGCCACTGGTGTCCAGAATGCTACGAAAGCACATGGCATTACGCAGATATCGCTAAAAAGAATCCATTCTACGCACAGGTATGGACACCTCTTCACGGCGATGAAGATGACTATGTGATTCCTATGGAATTCAGCCCATTCAAAATCTGGAACGAATTAAAAGAGAAGCTCGGCTTATAAGGAGAGATGAAAATGGGAAATGTACATGTAGTAACAGGCGGAGGCAGTGGTATTGGTAAAGCCATCGCTACCATGCTTCCAAAAGAAGATACTGTTATCATCACAGGAAGAACCTTGGCAAAGCTTGAGAAAACAGCAGCATCTATCAACGAAAGCGGGGCTCACGTGGTAGCAACCACTTGCGACGTATCCAAAAGATCAGATGTCAAAAAGCTCGCAGAATATGCAGCCTCTCTCGGAGATGTGAAGAAAGTATTCCACTGCGCAGGCGTATCAGGAACCATGGCAGACCGCGAAACCATTATGCGAATCAACGCACTTGGTACAGTGTATGTCAATCAGGAATTCTATAAAGTCATGAACGGTGGAGTTATCTGTGACACAGCATCAAATTCTGGTTATATTTTGCCCAAAATTATGATGCCATCGAAAAAGATCTTTAGCCTGGCAATTAGTGATGAAGAACAGTTTGTAAAGAAAATGGCAAAGAAAGCAAAACTTCTCAAAGATGAAAGCGCGAACGTACAGTTCGCTTACATGATGAGTAAGAACTTCGCAAGATGGTATTCGGCAAACTGCACCTTCAAATACATGGTGACAAAAGGAATCCGCGTATTCTCAGTAAGTCCTGGATATGTAAAAACACCAATGACTGAAAAAGAAGAAGGAGAAGGAACAGAAAACCTCCTTTCATACACAGGCCTTTTCCGAGGCGCGGAGCCAGAAGAAATCGCATTCTTAATGACAAGCCTCGCAGACGAACGCTGCGGCTACTTCATGGGAGCTGATGTTCTGGTAGACGGAGGCTGCGTAAACAACAGCTACTCAATCCTCACCGCAGCCAAGAAATACGATAAGAAATCATTAAAAGAGAATTGGTAAAAAACACAAAACTATCCCCCTTGGATTAAGTCCGAGGGGGATTCTTTAATTCTGAAGTATTTTTTTAGTTTTGCGATCTCATGGATCTCATTTTTGGAGATGCTTCAGGAATAGTTATCGTTAGTATCAGGCTTGTGATATGGGAAATAATCATTAAATCTTGTTACAAAATGAAGAATGATGCTATGAAAAGGACTGCTGGAAGACCGCGTAGCCAAATCGACCACAATTTAAAAGGAAAGAGAACAGTGGAAATTATCACAGAAGAAACTGGTGAAAGTCCAAAGCAGGTGCAAAGATATATTACTCTTACAAACCTGATCCCGGAGCTTTTACAACAGTTGCAGAAAAAATGAATGTGTTCGTTCGGCAATTGCAAAATGGGAAGCGGCAAACTAAAATTATTCGGATTGAAAAATCGGGATTCGAAGGTGCGATTGATGAAAATTATTGAAGTTAAAGAGAATAAAAAACAATATCTTGATTTGCTCCTATTAGCAGATAAGCAGGAAGATATCGAAGGTATTTTTGTCTCTGATGAAATGCAGTCATGTGGCATAGGTAAACTTTTATTGGATTATATTAAGGATAAAAAAGTTAGCTTACGATTAAATGTATATCAGAAGAATGCCAGAGCAATTTCTTTTTACTAAAGAGAAGGGTTCATTATTCAATGTGAAGGTTTGGATGAAGCTACTGGTGAAAAAGAGTACACTATGCTATGGAAACAAAAATAGAAATCGGGAGTTGGAGGGAATAAAAAATATGGAATTAAGACTATTGCGCTATTTTCTGACGGTGGCAAAAGAACAGAGTTTTACAAAAGCAGCAGAACAATTGCATATTACCCAGCCAACGCTATCCAGACAAATGGCGGCATTTGAAGAGGAGCTTGGAGTAACATTATTTATTCGAAGCGGGAAGAAAATTACACTTACTGATGAGGGGATTCTATTAAAAAGGCGTGCCCTGGAGATCCTTAATCTTGAGGAAAAAACACTTGAGGAACTGAAAGGAAAAGAAGATGTTGTAGAGGGAAATATAACCATTGGATGCGGTGAATTTGCAGCGGTGGAGACATTGGCGGAGATATGTAAAACATATAAAGAAAAATATCCGCTGGTTCAGATTGTATTGCATACTGCAACAGCAGATGCAGTGTATGAGATGATGAACAAAGGACTTGTAGATATTGCATTATTCATGGAGCCGGTGGACACCGAAGGGCTGGATTATATCCGGATCACAGATTGCGATCACTGGTGTGTTGGAATGCGGCCGGATGATCCGCTGGCAGAAAAAGAGTTTATAAAAAAAGAAGATCTTATTGGAAAGCCCTTGATCCTGCCGGAAAGAATGAACGTTCAAAGTGAACTTGCCAACTGGTTTGGGAAAGACTTTTCAAAATTACAGATTGCTTTTACAAGTAATCTTGGAACGAATGCCGGAGTTATGGCGGCAAATGGACTGGGGTATCCGGTATCCATCGAAGGTGCTGCAAAGTATTGGCGGGAGGATATTCTTGTACAGCGAAGAATTTCTCCTGAAATCACAACAAGTACTGTGATTGCCTGGAGACGAAACATTCCATATTCTCTGGCGGTCAGTAAAATGATAGAAGAAATAAATGCTTTTCAGGCATAGAATGGAATTCAATATAAGCATTAGACATAATGAAGCGATGGAGCTTAAAATAGATGTGTAAGATGAATGTAAATCTTATACATCTATTTTTTTGTGAAAAATACGTATAGAAAGGGGCTTTTTATTATGAGTAAAAAATTAGTGGCATTTTTTAGTGCAAGCGGAACAACAAAAAAAGTAGCACAGATGATTGCAGAGGAAGCAAAAGCAGACTTATTTGAGATTGAGCCGAAGATTCCATATACAAAGGCTGATCTTGACTGGATGGATAAAAAATCCAGAAGCAGTGTGGAAATGAGTGATAAGAAATACAGACCAGAGATCATGAAGAAAGAGATAGATATGAGTTCTTATGATGAAATCCTTCTGGGATTCCCAATCTGGTGGTATGTAGCTCCGACAATTGTCAATACATTTTTGGAAGCCTATGATTTCAGTGGCAAAAAGATTGTGCTCTTTGCAACATCCGGTGGAAGTGGATTTGGTAATACTGTAAAGGAATTACAGCCATCTGCACCGGATGCAGTTATCACAGAAGGCAGCCTGTTAAACCGTGGAACAAAAAAGGAAATCAGTGAGTGGGTAAAATCTTTATAAATAACAGTGCTATGGAGGTATACAGAAAATGGGAAAAATAATACAGACAGCAGGAAGAAATGCACTTGGTGAATTTGCACCGGAGTTTGCACATTTTAACGATGATGTCCTTTTCGGTGAAAACTGGAATAACCAGGATATTGACGTAAAAACAAGAAGTATCATCACAGTGGTTGCTCTGATGG
>OHRW01000964.1_pt1 | contig 11922 bp, 15 predicted proteins | sample 1578541 | NCBI WGS metagenome assembly OHRW01 (sample SAMEA3879519, study PRJEB24766) | human gut metagenome | biome: human-associated habitat; feature: feces | place: USA | collected 1985/1987 | reverse complement strand
AGCCCGAATAAATACCAATAAGATCTACGCTACCATAGTCGGCCACCGTGAGCCAACGTGTATAAAAGGGTAGCATAAACAGGCTCATCAATTTCGCTCCCGCACTCCCGAGAAAAACCAAAGCTGTATTCTTGCCCAATCGGGTATATTTTCCCATAATCCTTACCCCGCCTTTACAGTAAGCCTATATTAAAATCTTTTACTTCGCAAGTAAATCTTTCGTCAAAAATCCCCCCGGGACCTCAAACCAGACGTCCCGGGGAGATAAATCTGATGAATTACCAATTAAACTCACATTCGCAAATACTCATCCTGCCCGGAACGATGGTTTTCCACTGTCCGGTCCATTTACCACCATAAGAGGCACAAATAGCATCGCATTTCTGTTTTGCATCATCGTGGCTCCACAGCGGACCGGCGGGAACAAACAGTTTAAAGGAAGTACCTCCCTGCTGCGGATAAGGAATCTCACATTCCACAACGCTCATTTTTCCCCAAATGGTGGTAAACCATTTGCCGGTAAACCGCCCACCATGCGCGGCACAGATGAAGGGAGCACGCTTTTTGGCGTCATCATTGCTCCATAGAGGACCAGCCGGTATCTGGATACAGAACGAGCCGGGCTTGTCAGCCACAGATGACTCATCGCCTAATAAACGCGTGATTTCCATGACATGAGGTTCTCCCTCTCCCGGAAGAGGCTGATGAATAAAAACCTCGGCATGATAACGTTTGGGGACAAGGGTTACGGACTCTGCCAGACATACAAAACGATAGTTCATGCCTGATACTACTTGAGAGGATACTTCCAGAGGCGTGTATCTAACCCCCACTAGTCCCTTCATTGCTTGTTCAAATACTCCGAGCTCCTGCTCTGTTAACGGATGACGAGGCGACCAACCGCCTGCCATGTTACTTGAATTTTCCATGTTTATAAAATTTGAAATGTCAAATATCCCCCTCTTTTGAGGGGGGTTAATCGTAAATACTTATTCTTTATGTCGGTAAAAGGAATGGATAGTCCAGCGAAGTGTCCCATTATAATTGAAACACTAATGGTATATTTTATCATGTATTGATATATAATCTCGAACTCGATTCAAATCTTTTTCTGTATCTACAGCTATTGTTTCAGAAAAGACTTCTTTTATACGAATTTTCACACCATTTTCCAATAAACGGAGCAATTCTATATCCTCAATCTTTTCTATACTTCCACGCTCCAAACTAATATATAGCTTTAATATATCCGGCTTAAATGCATAAACTCCCATTGGTTTGTAATATTTATAATCCAATGAAGCTTTTGGGTATGGAATCGGGGCACGAGAAAACAACATTATATCCCCATTTACATCACTAACAACCTTAGGTGTAGTTCCATTCACCACATCAACAGGATTTTTATAAGCCGTCTTTAATGTAGCGCAACTAACTGTTGGATCCGACTGCATTAATTCAATAACTTCCTGTACAACAAAAGGTTCCAGCAAAGGTTCGTCACCTTGAATAGTTACATATATGTCTGCAAAAATTTTTGATGCAACTTCCGCCACTCTATCTGTTCCCGTTGCACAATAAGGAGAAGTCATTATAGTGGGAATATTCAATTTAGTACAAGTGTCTACAATCCGGTTATCATCTGTTGCAACAATAACATCTGTCAATCCTGAAACTCTTAAAGCCAGTTGATATACCCACCAAACCATCGGCTTACCACAAATATCTTTCAACGGTTTTCCCGGTAGCCTACTAGACTCATACCGAGAAGGTATTACTCCTAAAATTTTCATTTTTTGTAATTTAAAAAATACAACTATTCAACTCTAATACACCAACTACTTTTTTGTATTTATCCATAACAACCAAAATATGTATATTGTATTGCTTGAACAATGTCTCTGCTTCAATAAGTTGTCTATTTTCATCAATCATTATTGGACTCCTGTTTACTATATCAATTACTGGAACATGAAAAATATCCTTATGATACTTTTGCATGGCTCGTCTAATGTCACCATCTGAAACGATTCCATAAAAATTATCATTGTCAAAAACTAATGCTATACACAATTTATGTTCACTAATTTCAAGTAGGACATCAGGTATATACATTCCAGAAGATACAATAGGCAGACCTTCTACACGCATAACGTCTCTAACTTTAGTCAGCAATCTCTTTCCTAAGCTTCCTCCTGGATGAAAACGGGCAAAATCTTTTGCTTGAAAGTCACGAACATTCATCAAAGCACATGCTATAGCATCCCCCATTGCTAAAGTAGCGGTTGTAGATGAAGTAGGTGCAAGATTTAATGGACAAGCTTCATGTTTCACCGAAATATTCAAATGATAATTGGCATATTCCGCCAATAATGATGTCGGATTTCCTGACATAGCAATAAGCGGGATATTGCGTTCTTTCAAAAATGGAATGAAACGAAGCAGTTCATCTGTCTGTCCCGAATTTGATATTGCCAAAACAATATCATTAGAAGAAATCATACCTAAATCACCATGAAAAGCATCTAAAGGATTAATAAAAAACGAAGGTGTCCCAGTACTAGCCAATGTAGCTGCAATCTTAGCGCCACAATGACCAGATTTTCCCACTCCTGTAACGACTAACTTACCTCTACTATGATAAATCAAATCTACAATTTTATCAAAATCATCTGTCAATAAAGGAATTAAATCTAGCACAGCCTGCGCTTCATCTTGAAAGCATTTAATGGCATAATCTTTTATTCTACTCATAATAAACTGCAAATTACTTTTTCCAAATCTTTCAAATAAAGCATGTTAGGTCCGTCACTCAGAGCCATATCCGGATTTGGATGCACCTCAAAGAAGTAACCAGTAGCTCCAAATGCTTTTGCAGCTAAAGCCATTGCCGGAACGTATTCTCGATTTCCACCTGTTTTCCCTCCAGCGGCACTCGGACGTTGAACCGAATGTGTACAATCCATAATTACAGTGTTCGTATATTTTCTCATGTCCGAAAGGTTTCGAAAATCTACGGCAAGATTATTGTATCCATATACATTGCCTCTTTCAGTGAGCCAAACCCGTGCATTTCCCGAATCCTTAACTTTTTGAATAGGATATTTCATATCCTCACCAGAAAGGAATTGGGCTTTTTTAATATTTACAACCTTTCCAATTTTAGCAGCTGAAACGAGTAAATCTGTTTGCCGGCATAGGAAAGCTGGAATTTGCAATACGTCCGCTACTTCACCAACCATCTCGGCCTGGTATGGCTCATGAATATCTGTTAGTATTTTTAATCCATATTTGGATTTAATATCCCCAAGCATCTGTAACCCCTTCTTAATCCCAGGGCCACGATACGAACTAAGTGAGGTTCTATTCGCTTTATCAAAAGAAGACTTGAAAATAATATCTAAATCATACTTGTCATTCATTCTCACAATCTCCCTTGCTACTTCTTCTAAAATATCCATGCTTTCAATCACGCATGGCCCCGCAATAAAAATTGGACCCTTATTCGTTGTATTCATTTTAGTTTGGATTCTTTCAAGTTATAAGGCTAAGCGATTCCCCGTTAACGCCTCGATCGAAATCGAAAGGGTTACTCCTGCAAGTATATCTCGCTTCAAACGGCTTTACCTGTTTAATTCATTATCAATCGGGAACTTACCTTTTTTATTGGTAAATCTTGGCAAAACCTACATTTCCAACGATAAAAGAAATGAGACTGCCGGAATGATAAAGATCAGTGATCTTTTTTTCAAAGCGAGGGGAAACAAGTCCCCCCCGCCAAAAAAATCAATTCATCAACTTAATGGAATAGATAAGGGTAGTACCCGTAGTCTTATACCAAGCGGCATCATCGCTGTCTGGAGAGTAAGCCACATGATCACCAGCTTGTTTTGTTTTTCCGGCAATCGCATGAACCTCAACCCAAACCTCTGACCCTACAGGAATACCAAACTGTGATAATTCAACAGTTTTAGACTGAGGGTTTGGATAACGGCCGGATGTCCAATCACTTACCCGAGTATGCTCACCCTCTTTCCACACAACTCTAAACTCCTGGACGAAACCAGCACCATTCTCACAAGTTATCTTACTTACGTTTTTCATGACTAAAATGTTTTTAATTGTTTATAATCTAATCTAACTGTCACCAGTTAAATTTTTCAGTTCGTTAGCGCATCCAATTTTGATGTATCCTATAGGGAAAGCTTCATTTAAGCGGCTTCCTTATAAAATTTATCAAAAGATGGATCATCAACCTTTGTGCTGATAGACCGTAACAGTCAGAAACAAATCATTGTAATCCTTGTCAACAGCGTCTTCTAGGATGATAATATAAGTACGCACTTTCAAGGTATTATCCGTACCGTTGAAATCAACCTGTTCCATACGACAATCAATATTGTGACTTTGTGGTATATCAATGATAACATAACACTTATCACCAGACATTGTGAAGTCCTGATACAACGGTGGAAGTGCTTCCACAGAACGGCGTACCATCGGTGTAATTAAATCTTGGTTGTTATTATCGGTTAAGCGCACTTTTATCTGGTATGAGGTCTGGGTATTCATCATACAAACTACATAATATCCGCATGGAATCTCCAAAGGGATATTTGAAACATTTCTCAATATTTGGTTCATCTTCTTACATTTTATAAAGTTATTAATCCACTATGCGTAACCAGCAAAAATAGCTATCTGTTTGTCCTTCCCTATCTTCTATGGAAATTTCCAAAGGAAAGTCACCACCGGCCATTGCCGGAACTCCTATGAGTTGCCCGTCAACCAATTGCATACCGATGGGCAAGTTTTCAGCCTTCCATTTATAAGGCGGCATTCCTCCTTGGGCTTTCAATGGTATACTACAATTAACTCCGAGCTTCAATTCTGAATTTTCAACTTCCTGAATACGCAATTCACCCGCCGGTTTTTCACCTTCTCCTTGTGAAATAGTAAGCAGGAATCGTTTGTAGCATGACATATTCACATCTGTTCTTCTCGCCCATACAGTAATTGTACCGGTAAAACTTTCCGTGGCATTCCCAGACAGTACACCTGTCTGGGAATTTAATTCAAGTCCTTTGGGTAACCTGTTTTGACATTCCCATTCTATCAAGTCAGTTTTTGGAAAGACATCTATCGTAAGACTTACATAATAAGGCATGCCAATCCTCCCATCAGGAAGTTTATTAGTTACAATGGCTATCTTATGCATTCTTATCTGCTAACATTTTGTTGAGTAATTCATTCTCTTTGGGTCTAAAAGAACATTTGCAGTTTTCCAGCAATAATGCCTTGTCGCCAACACTGATATTGATCACTCCTCTTACCTTGTCGCCGGTACCCAACCCATATTTGGAATACTCAATAGGATAAAAGCGTGTTTCTCCCGCATTCCTGTTCGAAGAAGGCTGTACTGGGTCATTCTGTACCATAGATACTCCTTTGTCATTTCTCAACATACAGAACTGCATTTCTTGAAGCCCCATCGCATTTTTACACTCCACTTGTATCCCATCGTTCAACGCATAGACCTTGACGCCTCCCATAACAACCGGAGAACCGTTTATCTGCAGTTTATTGAATGAAAGGTTTAACTTTGACGTTTCAGCATTTGTCACACCGCTTCTTTCGTCTACCTGACATATTTGAATGATGGTTTCCGGTGGTTGTTTGCCAATGAACCAGTCTGTGACCGGATAGCTTTCGCCTGCCTTCAGATACACAATATCGCCTTCTTTTTCGTCTACACCGGGTAATGTGACCATATAATTCTTTTTTATGCTGGAATTATGTATATAGACATCCTTGCGTCCCCCATTCTGTTCCGTATAGAAAACGACATCATTCACTTTGTATTCATGAAGAGTAAAAACCCTTCCATCCTCTAAAACGGTAGATTTCCCTCCTGAAAGAATAGATAAAGCCGCTTTACCTATCGTGAGGCCTATATTGGCCAATGTATTTAAAAATGCCATATTATTTTTTATTTTTCAGTTCATTCCCAAGTTCCTGCAATAATCTCAATTCTACCGGAGTCATTTTCATGTTGTCCGATGCAGCACAGAACTCCTGCATATTTTTCACTTGCAGAGTTAAAACGATTTCATCAAGAAAGTCTCCCTCCTCAAGAGCATATTCATCCAAATCGATGTCAATCTCATAGGTTACACTTCCATCATTTGCCGACCCGGATTGTGGTGGTATAACAGCGGCGGGGCGTTGTTGTGCGTCCACCACTTCCTGTCCGGGTCTTCTCATGATGAGCATACTCAGCCCAGTTACTACCCCGACAGCTGCTACAGCCCCAACTGTTACAATTGTCAGCGCCTTGTGTGTAACATTCACGTTGAAAACTCCCACCTGAAAATGAGTTCCAATTTTGCAACCTGCTCCAAAAATTCGTATCGCACCATCAAACTGACCATCCTTTATGCGGGCATTTACATCCGTAGCAGGTCCGACTACGATATTAGTTTCCGGAGGAACATTTTCGGTAAGGAAATTGTCTATCGGCCTTTTGTCAAATGGAGCCAACAACAAGGAAGCACTTGCGCCTTCGTCTCCAATATTAGGAAAAGCAACAGACTGCATGCCAGCCGTATTGCTGTTGCCAACATAGGTTACCATGGAACCATCATTAGAACTTGAATTGCTTTGGAAAAATGTTACACCACCAAGATCAAGAGAAGATAGAGCCACGGTAACTCCTGTCGCATTGTCTGTTTTTACAAAGGAGGTTGCCAATGTCTCGCAGACTTTTCCTACGATACTTCCACCTGTTAATAATGTACTTAAAAAACTCATAATTCTTTACTTTTTAGTATTAAATCAAATAAGGTACTAAGAACCGGACACGTATCCCCGGCTTTGATTAAGAGAAGATTTCCGAAAGGTTATTCCAAGAAACCGGAACAGTTCAACTATATGTAACTACACTATTTGTTATTCACACTATTACCGGTCAGCCATTTTTTGAGGATTTAACAGACATCTAAATTGGACGCTAACGCATCTTAGGTGTATCCCTCAAATATCTAGGTGCGTGGCGCAAGTCTCCTAACATACTTTTTGCTCTACCGACAGGCAGGGCAACACCTTACGAATGGCGGACATCGAGACTTGGATCCGTTGAAAGCTTGTCCATGCTTTAATGTGGTAAGTAAGTTCCATCTTATATTAGTTTAAATTTCTTGAGATCGCCAGAGTATCTGTAACAGGATGTTCGAGCTACTTTTTTATTGTTCCTTATTACGCTTGATCAACCGATTCAAACCCACATGCAAGATACTCCAGCAAAAAAGATTCAAAAGAAACAAATAGGTGATATTGATACGCCAAGCCAACAAGCCGTTAAGTACAATGAAGAAAGCGGAAACCGAAATGATACAAACCATTACCATCCGCACACGCATACCGGTACGCAATAGCTTGTGATGAAAATGGTTCTTATCCGGTAAAAACGGATTTTTACGCTCACGCAAACGGTGAAGCACCACACGGATCACGTCCAATAACGGAACAACTACCGTGGAGAAAGCGACCACCATATAAGGATTCGACATCGACGGGGAGACCTCGTTCGACACGCTCATGTGGATGATCAAGAAACTGATCACGTAACCCAGCGTAAGACTGCCCGCGTCTCCCATGAATAACTTATGCCCTCGCTTCGCATTGCCAAACACGTTGTAGCACCAAAAAGGTATAAGGACACCCAACGTGCATATCGCCAACAACGCATAAACATACTGGCTGCAAATAAAAAACATCACGCTCAAAACCGACAAGGCGATACAACACAACCCGGATGCCAAACCATCGATCCCATCGATCAAATTGATAGCGTTCGTTATATATACCACGGTAAAGACCGTGAACGGGGTACCTATCCAAAACGGCACCGAGTAGATGCCGAACAATCCGCCCAACGAGTCAAACCAATTGCCGGACAATATCAATAGCAACGCCGCAATAATCTGCACGGCGAACTTATAGCGATAACCGACACCCACCAGATCATCGCAAACTCCCACCAGATAAAGCAACGTCATGCCCACGAACAGGAAAAGGTACTCATAGAGCATATTAAACGACAGGCTTGATAGATCCTCAGACCACGTATAAAGCCGAAAGCCTATCACCAAGAACATGGACATCAGGATCACAGGGAAAAAGGATAACCCGCCCAGACGGGGAACAGGGGTCGTATGTACCTTACGGGAGTCCGGGATATCATACAGCCGTTTCTTATGCGAGATCACCAAGATCCTCGGGATGATTACCATACCGAACAGTATGGACAGAAAGAAACCGAACAATAAAAACAATGTTATTTGCATTTTCTCAATTCTCCAACAGAAAACTTGTTTGAGGCACAGGAAAATCCCCCACCTCTTCCGTATGCCACTCCCGATAACCATCGTTACTCAATCTTCGTGGCGCACTAAGCATCCAATCCCTATTGCAAAAGCAATATGATAAACTTTTAACCATAAGCGGAAGCAGATGAGTATCGGGATGGAACGTCCCATGGATGTATATTGCCGTGAGGGACCAAGCCTAATCTCAGAAAAAGACAACCTCCTATAGCTCTCCCGTAAAGCAAGTTAGCTTTTGACATGTTAGTACTCAATTTAAGGCATACCCCTTTGTATAGGCACTTTTGCAAGCGCCCACACATTGATTTGTTAAAAATTTGACTTGTTTATTAACTATTAGCATAGTGCCAATCCTATTTTGTCTGGTCGCAGACTCAAAAATCTCTGCTACCGTTAAATATTTTAGTAAAAAACTTACCTAGGTAGTCCCACGTGAAGCTATTGTGTAGTTTAACTAAGCTCTATCCTAAGAAGGAAATAAGCATCCAAATAGGGCGCTTACATTACTTCTCGCCTGATGTTGGAGTGATTTTTAGCGGAGCCGTACAGCTTGCCAATATATCCATCAATTTGCTCATCCCTTCTGTTGATTGCTGCTGACGAGCACTTACATGCACTTGATATTTAGCAGTTTGATTCGTAGAACGTGTGTTTTCCCGGGAAGTACTAACTTTACCCTGCACATCAACAGTTACACGAGAGAATAAACCTTTATAACCAGCTTTCGTGGATATATCAGCCGCTGTAGTATCCTTGGACGCTTCCGTAGATGTTACCTCCATCTGAAAATCAACATCTACGCTTTCGATTAACAAGGTAGGGATCGGAACCAAACCCAAAAATGGAGCCTGTACTTCTATTGTCGATGTAGAGACACCATCAGGACTTTCAACAGGACGCTCTAAATTAAACTTAATCAATCGCGCTTGCTTTAAATCTCCTTCCTCAAATCCAATACGGAGCATATACTCCAATGCACTTTCCGCTAACTTTTGTTGAGATTCGGACGCAGCCTGCAAGGGGGCACCAATCAACTCCCTCATAGGGAGACCTTTAAACTCTTCTGCAGCCATAATAGTCTGTTTTTAATTAGTTTTTATATATTATTTTTATAATTCCGGCATATCCACCGGTTCTAATAGTTTATTATACTCATCCACGATACGGGACACGCCTTCCGGTTGCAGAGTGGTCTTGAACTTGATACGGATGTCAACTGTGTTCCCGTCACGCGTACTAGGGGCGAAATTCATCTCAAAAGCAGAACGGTCTATCTCAATGTCCTTGCCAGTCTCCGGCATTTTCGAACTCTTTAATATAACCCCGTCTATTTTCGCCTTAAAACAAATCTCCAATTCCTCTATGCTCAATGAGCTTTGGTTGATCAGCGTGATCAACGGCACGTTCATGTGCTTGTCATTTACCCATATTTCCTTGGTCTCCGGATGACCCTCATCGTCAAAATACTTGTTCAGGAGAGCCACATGATAACGCTCCAGCATCTCATGAGCCGTGTTTACCGCATATTGCATTCCACGAATTATATCCGCAAAAGTTTGCTGCTCTTTCGTTTTCCGATTCCAAAAAGCCATAGGAGTATTTTTTCATAAAGGATCTATCGCTATTACAGCACGTCCTTCAGTTTATTCTGTATCTGATAGAACCACCCTGTCGTTGGACTGGTTGGATCAAAAATCCGTCCAAACATATTGTCTAAACGCTCGACACGCATATTTTGCAGTTCATCATCCACGATCGAAATATTTTTCAGCTTACCGAAGGCCGCATCTCTCACCGCACGGTCAAAGGTTCCCGGGTCTTTGTAATCTGCTTCCCTTAAATGACCAATCTCTGCCTGAATCTCCCTTAAAGCATGCTCCCGTGATTGAAAAGCACAAGCTATCCTTGCGAAAATGTTATTGAAATCACCTCCTACATTAATATAAAGCGCATAAAATTTTGTAAAAGAGAACTCAAACTGCGGATATTGCCCGTCAAACAAAGCCAAACCAGTCTCCTCCCTCAATTCCCTATAAGCGGCATGCAATTCAGACTCGAAGTTAGTCATGCCTCCTCCGGGAAAACAATACTGACCTCCGCCATGTATCATGTATTTACCTTGGGGGTAATACCTAAATTTGGATAAGGAATCGCTACAAGAACGCTTGTTACCAAAGAAATAAGCATACTCCTTTTTACGGAATACCAAAATTTTCCGTTGATTGGTATCACCAATCACTGCATAAACTTGCCTTGCCATAATTTTTAAATTATTATGTTCACGAAAAAACGTGGAAACGAATGGGTTAACAGGGAATCGTCCATACCATAAAAAGCTTCATTTCATCAGAAAACGGAGATTCCAAGAACTGCCATTTATTTGAATTTTGGAAAAGTTCAAACGTCTTCCCGTCTTTTTTAATACTTGCTCCATGACCACAAGAGCCGTGTTTTTTGAACCAGCGGTTACTGTGTAAACTCCACAAACTCTTTCCACAAGCGCTCTTGAGAAATACTATGTTGAAAGTCTAGAAAATATTCATCATGAATAGAATTTGGAGTTCATGTCAGCTGGGGCAAGCCCTCCACCTCGCCGACGTGCCACGCACGGTAGGCCGCCAAGGGAAGCCCGGGGACAGTCAGCGTCATGTACTCCGCCTCATCTTTCCTCAAGATATGTTTACGGGCGTACAAACGCAGCGAGCGATCTGTCACGGAGACCATCACGATCGGAAACGGGTAGGCGAACAGGCGCAGTGGCATGGTCTCGCTATCCGGGAAAGCACGATACAGCTGGTAGGCCGAACGCTCGAACGCTACCCAGTAAGAGCCCGTACAATACAAATGGATAGAGATGAGGTTCGCACGCTCACGATCCATGATCTCTGTCAAATGCTCACGCAACAAGTTCATCAACTGAATACCGGAAGGAAGGGAAGACATGTTTTGATTTATGAATTTTGATTTATTCATTATTCGTTATGTTTCAGCCAACGGTCGTAATCACGTAAACGACGTATCAACACGGTCTTGCTCCTCTTGGGCGAGGCCTCGTCCATCCAAGGATCAACCAGCTCGTGCGCCATGTGCTGATAGAGGCTACTGTCTGTACAGCCGTACAGCGTGACCAGCAACAAGGCACGGGATTGCCCCGCTTTTATCACCGGGAGCATGCTGCGCATCGTGGAGCGCAAACGATCGAACTCATCCGACTCGCCCAAAAGCAGATAGGCAGGAAGGAGCAAAGAGTAAAGCTTGCAACGGATCACGTCGGTCTCACCACGGAGAGAGGCGTAGCCACGCAGGACCTCACGGGCCAGACGGGCATCCTCATCCACTACCACGCCGGAGGCATGGTAACGGCCCAAGGCATCGTGCAAGCCCTCCGACAAACGGTCGTTGTCCAAATGGGTATACACGTGCTTGCCCCCCGTGTTCAGCTCGATCAACTCATACTCGCCCCGCCTCACCTCGAACAAAGGGACCCACATGCAATCGAGGATACGCACCATCACGTCCTTATGGCCACCGCCCGGCT
>OHRW01000960.1_pt1 | contig 11943 bp, 10 predicted proteins | sample 1578541 | NCBI WGS metagenome assembly OHRW01 (sample SAMEA3879519, study PRJEB24766) | human gut metagenome | biome: human-associated habitat; feature: feces | place: USA | collected 1985/1987 | reverse complement strand
ATACTACCCCCGCCGATGTCCAGGATCGCCGTCTTTTCTTCAATGATTCTGCGGAAAGTCTCTCCCTTGGAGGCAATGGACTTGTAATCCAGGAAACGCTGTTCGGAGTTGCTTAAGGTCTCCACCCAGATGCCGGTACGCTGTTCAATCTGATCCTGTAGGATCAGGGTATTTTCCGTCTCCCGGATGGCACTGGTACCGTAGGCTTTGTAAGCTGTCACCTTGTAGGATTCCATGATCTGTGCAAATTCTTTCAAAGTATGACACAGGTCATCTATTTTCTCATTGCTGATCTTCCCGTGGGCATAGGTGTCCGAGCCCAGGTCGATCCGCTGGCGGATACAGTCGATCTCCCGCATGGTATTTTTCCCGGAGAGATCAAATATTTTCATGGTGAGTTCAAAGCTGCCCACATCAATGGCTGCGAAGGTTTTTACACTCATAAGGTTCCTCACTTTCCTAACAGGTAATCAATGAACTGCTGGGCACTTCTTCCGGACAGTCCGCCGTGGGACAGTTCCCATTTGTTGGCTTCCAGTAAAAGTTCCTCTTCCGGCATCTCCACATGATAACGCTCCGCCAGAGTCTTCACGATATTCTGGAATTCCTTTTTGTTGGGAGCACCGAAATAAATGGTCACGCCGAAACGGTATACCAGCGACAGCTTCTCCTGTACGGTATCGCTGGTGTGCATATCCTCTCTGGTCTCCTCCTTGTCACTGTAGTTCTCGCGGATGAGATGGCGGCGGTTGGAAGTAGCATAGATCAGGACGTTCTCCGGCTTTTTCTCCAGACCACCCTCGATGACAGCCTTTAAGTATTTGTATTCGATCTCGAACTCTTCGAAGCTCAGGTCATCCATATAAATGATAAATTTGTAATTGCGGTTCTTGATCTGGCTGATGACCGTGTTCAGATCCTGGAACTGATGCTTGTAGACCTCGATAATACGCAGGCCCCTGTCATAATATTCATTGGCAATGGCTTTGATGCTGGAAGATTTACCGGTTCCCGCATCACCGAACAGCAGGCAGTTGTTGGCCTTTTTACCGTTTACAAAAGCCTCGGTATTGTCTACCAGTTTTTTCTTGGGAAGCTCGTAACCTACCAGATCATCCAGTTTCACATGGGCAATGTTCAAAATCGGAACGATATGTACACCCTGCTCGTCATGGGTAATGCGGAAGGACTTGTGCAGGCCGAATTTGCCGACACCGTATTCCTTATAGAACTGGGTCAGTGTAGCCTTCATCTCCTCGGCCGTTCCGTCTGCGCAGAACTTTTCCGCCAGTTCACAGATGCGGGCACAAATTCTCTTATTGTACACCTTGCTCTCCTGCATGCTGCTGGCATAATTTTCAATGATGGAAAATTCCGGCACATGAAGCTGCTCCATCATGGGTGCAAAATCAAAGTCATAGAATTCCTTGAAAATGCGGATGTCATGCAGTGCCGCATCGTTGATGGAACCGACGATCTCTCCGCGGATCTCGCAGCCACAGCTGTAGCTGTTCTCGTTATTCACCAGGAGATTGGCCAGATAGCAGTGCCACAGATTCCCGTGGAAACCGTAATTGCCTGCCAGATCGATCAAATCATGAATGCACTCGTAAAACAGTGCCGCCATATCTTCCGTGTTGTAATATTCGTCATCGTAATGGGACATGAGGAACGCCATGTCATACAGCAGTTCTCCGTCCTCGAAATCACGGTATACGATCAGTTCTTTTTCTCTCATATGTCTAACCTTCTTGTTTTATATGTTTTAACTATTCAGAGCCAATGGGCGAAGTAACCACATGAGCAAATAACATGCAGGCATGTTATTTAAGTAAGCCTCGCAGAGGCGGTTTTGCGAATGGGTTTCTGAATAGTTGTTATGCTTAATAATTGCCCAGTATCTTCATGCTGCGGGCTTCTTCTCTGAGTCCCCGCAGTGCGTTTTTCACCGCGCTGTCCGCAAGATTGCCTTCGAAATCAATAAAGAAGCGGTACTCCCAGTTCCTCTCGGGGATCGGGCGGCTCTCGATCTTGGTCATGTTCAGATTGTTGTAGATAAAATGGGACAGAATGTGGTACAGGGATCCGCTCTCATGGGGGATTTCCAGACACAGGCTGATCTTGTTGGCATTTTTGCGGAAGATCTTCTGGTTCGTCACAATGATGAAACGGGTGGAGTTGCTGTCGGAATCGTTGATCCCTTTTTCCAGAATCTCCAGTCCGTAGGTCTGGCCCGCATATTCGCTGGCGATGGCCGCCTGGGTCTGATCCTTGTCCTTTGCCACCTTCAGTGCTGCAAAAGCGTTGTTCTGCATGCTGATCTGCTGCCAGTCATGCCCGGAGAGGTATCTGGCGCTCTGCATCAGGGACTGGGGATGGGAATAGACTCTTTTGATCTCTTCCATCTTCGTGCCGGGCAGTGCCAGCAGGCAGTGTTCGATGGGGATCACCTGCTCTCCCACGATGTAGTTTTCGAATTCCACCAGCAGATCGTAGATTTCATTGACAATGCCCGCCGTGGAATTTTCAATGGGAAGTACGGCAAAATCCGCACTGCCTTCATCAATGGCACTCATGGCATCCCGGAAGGATTCCACATGGAATGCATTGACATTCTCGCCAAAAAATTTCCGCATGGCTGCCTGGGAATAGGAACCTTCCGCACCCTGATAGACCACTCTGGCACACTCGGTCTCCAGTTCATCCACACCGATGAAGGGGAGTCTGCCTTCACTGCCATGGGCTGCCAGCAGCTGGTACTGGAGCTTTCTGCTCATGGACATGATCTGTTCAAACAGTTCCTCCACGCCGTGGCTGTTGAAATCATTATGGGTCAGTGCCTTGACTCCGGCGATCTTCTCCTGCTCTCTCTGTTTGTCAAATACTTTTTTGCCGGTCTCTATTTTATATTCCGCCACCTGTCTGCTGACATCCATGCGCTTCTCATAGAGATCCACGATCTGCCGGTCAATGGTGTCGATCTGTTGTCTCAACTGTGATAAATCCATGCTGTTCTCCTTAACTTAACTGATATCCACGAATTGCTCCGCTGCAAAGCAGCTCCCGCAATTCTCAAACATTCGGAATCCGCTGACTCCAAATGTAACTATTCAGAACCACATTCGCAAAACCGCCTCTGCGAGGCTTTTCTGAATAACATGCTTGCATGTTATTTGCTCATAGTGGTTACTTCGCCCTTTGGCTCTGAATAGTATCAAAAATCTAATGCAAGACGGATCAGGGCAATGTCTGCTCTGGCAAAAGTTCTCGGGCTGCCGTCTTCCGTGATCGTAATGTTATCTGCATTGAAGCTCTCCAGAATGCCAGAAAACTCTTTGCATTTGTCAATGGGCTTGAACAGCTTGATCTCTACTTCTTCACCGATGCTCTTCTGCAAATGCTTATCCTTTTTCAGCGTTCTACCCAGTCCCGGGCTGCTGACTTCCAGAATATAAGCATCCGGAATGAAATCAGCCTTGTCCAGAGCTTCGGATAATGCTCTGCTGACATTCTCGCAATCCAGAATGTTCACACCTTCCGGCTTGTCGATGTAAGCTCTCAGATAGTAGTCACTGCCTTCTTTTACATACTCCACATCGTAGATCTCCACCTGACTTACTTCTGCGATGGGCGTCAGCAGTTCTTCGGTTCTGTTTTCGTAGTCCTCTCGTTTGGACATGTAGGCCCTCCTTTACTGATATGAGCTGTCGTTACAACAACAAGAAAGAGTGGCGCGCGTCCACTCTTACTCTAGTAATCATCTTTAAACTATACACAGTATAGACCCTGTGTGAAAAAATGTCAATAGGGTCTTGCAAACATTCGGATTCCGCCGCAGGCGCATGCAAGCATGCCCATACATTGTAATACCCACGAATTGCTCCGCTGCCGTGCAGCTTCCGCAATTCTGCAAACATTCGGATTCCGCTGATTTGCTTTGCAAATCGCTTCTTCCTCATGTTTGGGCGGTTCCCTGATTCAGCCGCAGGCGCATGCAAGCATGCCCTGCGGCTGAATCGGTCACCTGGTATTACAAGTAGTTATGTGTTTCAAAGTACAGTTCGTTCACGTGTTCGGAATGCAAAAGCTTATGGGCGGTGCGGCTGAGGGGCTTGCCCAGGAACTCTTCGTAGGCCTTCTGTACCTCGGGGTTCTCATGGGAGAAGCGAAGCTTTCTCTCACTGTCCAGACGGTACAAGGTGCCTCCGCGCCGCTCCGCGAATTCGCATCCGTCGTGGATGGGCTGTCCGCCGCCTCCGACACAACCACCGGGGCATGCCATGACTTCCACGAAATCATAGGATACCCTTCCTGCCTTAATGTCCTCCATCAGCTTCTCCGCATTGGCCAGTCCGCTGACAGTACAGGTATGTAAGGTCTGATCTCCCAGTGTGAAGTCTGCTTCTCTTCTGCCGTCTCTTCCCCGGACTGCCCGGAAAGCATCTGCTTCCGGATTCTTGCCTTCCACTACTGCATATGCGGTACGAAGTGCTGCCTCCATGACACCGCCGGTGACGCCGAAGATCACTCCGGCACCGGTGCTTTCTCCCAGAGGAGAATCAAAAGCCTGCTCCTTTAAGAACCGGGTATTGATATGCTCGGCACGGATCATCCGCACGAATTCTCTTGTGGTCAGTACAATATCCACATCCTGTCCGGCTCCGGCGCTCTTCATATAAGAAAGAGAAGCCTCTCTCTTCTTGGATACGCAGGGCATGATGGAGATACAGCAGATATTATTGGGATCAATCCCTTTCTTCTGTGCAAAATAAGTCTTCGCCATGGCACCGAACATCTGCTGGGGGGATTTTGCCGTGGACAAATTCCGCAGATACTCCGGATACTTCTTGGACACGAAGCTTACCCAGCCGGGACAGCAGGAGGTAAACATGGGCCATGCGTATTTCCGGGAATTACCCAGCCGCTCCAGCAGTTCGTTTCCCTCTTCCATAATCGTCAGATCCGCTGCGAAGTTGGTATCAAATACATAGTCAAAACCGATGCGCTTCAGCGCTGCCACCATTTTGCCCTCGGAAGCTTCCTCCGCATTCAGTCCCAGTTCCTCGCCCCATGCGGTTCTTACCGCCGGTGCCACCTGGACTACTGTGACCTTCTCGGGATCCGCCAGTGCCTCGAAAGCCTTGTATGTATCGTCCCGTTCCCGCAATGCTCCGGTAGGACAATGGGTAATACACTGTCCACACAGTGTACATTCGGAGCAATCGATGGTCTTATTATCCGCCACATCTACTGTGGTACGGGATCCGGTGTTCTGTACATCCCAGACATGCATGGCCTGGACTTTATCGCAGATCTGTACACAGCGCATACATTTAATACATTTTCTGGAATCCCGGATCAGAGGGAAAGAATGATCCCAGGGTGTCTCGGGAACTTCCTCGGTAAAAGGTACTTCCAGAATTCCCAGATCGTTGGAAATCTGCTGTAAATTACAGTTACGGCTTCTGACGCAGGTGGCACAGTGACAATCATGCTGGGACAGGATCAGTTCCACATTTGTCTTGCGCACACGGCGTACCTTCGGAGAATTGGTATACACTACCATTCCCTCTTCCACCGGGCTGTTGCAGGCTGTGATCAGCTTGCTTTTTCCCTGCACTTCCACCACGCAGGCCTTGCAGGCACTGATCTCATTGATGTCTTTTAAAAAGCACAGATGCGGTACTTCGATTCCCACGCCTGCTGCCGCGCTCATGACGCTGGTTCCCTCCGGGACCTGCAGCTGCACGCCGTCTATTGTAAGGTTTATCATTTTCTCGCCCATTGTTTGCTCCTCTTTTTACCAGATGGCAGCTCGGCCGCCCTTTAAGCTTCCGTAGCCGTATTTATCGCAGCGTAAGCATCTGCCCGCTTCCTGGCAGGCTTCCTGCTTCGTCATGCCGCATTCAAATGCATCGAAATTCGTCTTGCGCTCTCCGGCTTCCTTTTCACTCAGCTGGATCCGTCCGCAGGGTTCCTTGTCCTCGTAGGATACCGGCGGGATCTCCACATCACAGGGTACTACATGGTGGTAACCCAGATATTCATCGATATTGGCTGCAGCTACTTTTCCGGCGGCAATGGCACGGATGACGGTAGCCGGACCGGTCACACAGTCACCACCGGCAAATACACCGGCTTTTGAGGTAGCACCGTTTTCTTCCTCTGCGATGATACATTTTCTGCGGTTGATCTCAAGTCCCTTTGTAGTGGAAGAGATCAGCGGGTTCGGGGAAGTTCCAAGTGACATGATCACGGTATCTGCCTCGATCTCATACTCAGATCCCGGAATCTCTACCGGGCTTCTTCTTCCGGATGCATCCGGTTCACCGAGTTCCATCTTAATGACTTTCGCGCCTTTTACCCAGCCATTCTCATCTACAAGAATTTCTGTCGGGTTCTGGAGCAGATCAAAGATCACGCCCTCTTCTTTTGCATGATGTACTTCCTCCACACGCGCCGGAAGCTCTTCCTCGCCACGGCGGTATACGATATGTACCTCCGCGCCAAGTCTCTTTGCAGTTCTCGCAGCATCCATAGCAACGTTACCGCCGCCGACAACAATAACTTTCTTGCCTGCTTTGATCGGTGTATCATACTCATCTTTAAATGCCTTCATCAGGTTGTTTCTGGTCAGGAACTCATTTGCAGAAAATACACCCATTGCCTGCTCGCCAGGAATACCCATAAATCTTGGAAGTCCGGCACCGGAACCGATAAATACGGCCTCAAATCCCTCGTTTTCCATTAATTCATCGATTGTAACAGATTTTCCGATAACAACGTTTGTCTCGATCTTAACACCGAGTGCTTTTACATTTTCCACCTCAGCAGCAACAACCTTCTGTTTCGGAAGACGGAACTCCGGGATACCGTAAATCAGTACACCGCCTGCCTCATGAAGTGCCTCAAAGATTGTCACATCATAGCCAAGTTTTGCCAGATCTCCGGCACAGGTTAAACCTGCAGGGCCGGAACCGATGACTGCAACCTTATGTCCGTTTAATTTCTCTGCTTTTTTCGGTTTAATATCATTTTCTCTTGCCCAGTCGGCAACAAAACGCTCTAATTTACCGATTGCAACCGGTTCACCCTTGATTCCGCGGATACATTTTCCTTCACACTGGCTCTCCTGCGGGCAGACACGTCCGCAGACTGCCGGAAGTGCGGAAGACTGACTGATAATGTGATATGCCTCCTCAAAGTTTCCTTCCTTTACCTGTGCGATAAATGCCGGGATATTGATAGATACCGGACATCCCTTCATACACTGCGCATTTTTACAGTTTAAGCAGCGTGCTGCCTCAGCTTTTGCCTCTTCCTCGTTATATCCTAAACATACCTCTTCAAAGTTAGCCGCACGAACCTGTGGTTCCTGCTCGCGAACCGGTACTCTATTTAATACGTCCATTCTCTCTATCTCCTTTTCAAACGCTCAACCCTACTGACAGTTGCCACAGCCGCCGTGATGTGTATCACCTTCCTGCAGCTTTAACATCGCTCTTCCCTCTTCTGTCTTGTACTGTGCCTGACGTTTCATCGCCTGGTCAAAATCAACCTGATGCCCGTCAAACTCCGGTCCGTCCACGCAGGCAAATTTTACTTCCCCGCCTACTATCAGACGACATGCACCGCACATTCCGGTTCCGTCTACCATGATCGGGTTCATGGAAACAACGGTCGGGATTCCAAGCTCTTTTGTCAGCTTACATACGAATTTCATCATGATCATCGGTCCGATCGCTACACAGTGATCATAGCGTTTTCCTGCATCCCAGAGTTCCTGTAACTGATTAGTTCCCATACCGTGGAATCCATAAGAACCATCATCGGTCGTCACATAGAGATTTGTCGCAACTTCTTTCATCTGGTCTACTAAGATCAACAGATCTTTTGTCTTAGATCCCATGATCACATCACAGTCCACACCGTGCTCATGCAGCCATTTTACCTGCGGATATACCGGTGCTGTACCAACACCTCCGGCAACGAAAAGGATCTTCTTTTTCTTTAATTCTTCAATATCTTCGTCAATCAGGTCAGACGCACATCCAAGCGGGCCTACAAAATCCTGGAATGCATCTCCTTCCTGTAAATATGCCATACGCTCTGTAGATGCTCCGACAGTCTGGAATACGATCGTGATCGTACCTGCTTCCCTGTCATAATCACAAATGGTAAGCGGAATACGCTCGCCCTCCTCATCAATCTTTACAATTACAAACTGCCCCGGCTCACAGTACTGTGCCACACGAGGTGCTTTGACATCCATAAGATAAATCTTATCTGCCAGTTTTTCTCTTCTTACGATTGGATACATGGTCTCCTCCTAACATTTTTATATACATCAACATGCCCGTCAAAGTATTTATTTTCATACTTTAACATAATAAAGGAAAACACGTTAAATTTCAACGGCTTTCCTCTATTTTTTCTCAATTAGTTCTGTTTTTTCTCAAATTATTACTGCCAGATCCTGCAAAAAATCCTATTTTTCCCTTATTCTGCCTGTGAAAACAGGATCCTGTCGTTGACTAACCATCATTCCGCCTGCGAAAACAGGATCCTGTCATTGTCCAAACGCTTTCCGGCACAGACCGCAAACTGCTCTAACAGATCCTCCACCGTCATGCCCGCACGTTTTTCTCCGCTCACATCTAAGATGATATTTCCGGAATCCATCATCAGGGTACGGTTTCCAAGTTCTAATGCCTGGTGCATATTGTGGGTTACCATAAGGCAGGTGATCTTTCTCTCTGCAACGATCTGTCTGGTCAGGTCGAGCACTTTTTTTGCGGTTGCCGGATCCAATGCCGCCGTATGCTCATCTAACAACAGGATCTTTGGTGTGACCATCGTCGCCATAAGAAGCGTCAGTGCCTGGCGCTGTCCTCCGGAAAGGAGTCCTACCGGCTGCTTCATGCGATCCTCTAACCCCATATCAAGCAGTGCAAGGTGCTCCCTGAATTTTGCTTTATCCGCCGCATTGATACGGCTGAAATATGCATTTTTTGAGGTTTTGGCGCGAAGATAGGCAAGTGCCATATTTTCCTCGATCGTCATATGCGGCGCGGTTCCCTTTAAAGGATCCTGAAACAAATGACCAATCACCTTGCTCCGCACATGTTCTTTCTGGTAAGTGATATCCTCCCCATCTAACACAATAAGTCCCCGGTCGATAAAAAATGCTCCGGTGATTGCATTAAATAATGTAGATTTACCTGCTCCATTGCTTCCGATAATTGTTGCAAAGTCGCCATCCTTCAATTCCAGATTCAGATTTTTTAATGCGCATTTTTCATTGACAGTTCCCGGATTGAAGGTCTTGCTGACATTTTTCATAATTAACATCACGGTTCCTCCTTCTTCTGGTTCTGTTTCTGGATCTGTTCCATATATAACTGGTTTTCTGCCTTTGCAAGGCGGCGCTGTTTCATAAACGCTGCCTGCTTTTTCAGATAAGGCAGTGCGATCGCAAATGCAACAATGAGTGATGATACCAGTTTTAAACATTCTGCCGGAACATTTAATCTTAAAGCAATCGCTACGATAAAGCGGTACAGGCAGCTTCCTAATACCACGCCGATCACACGCTTTAACACACCGCCTTTTCCGATGATCGACTCCCCGATGATCAGACTCGCAAGTGCGATCGTTACCATTCCCGTTCCAAGATTGATATCACAGGATTTCTGATACTGTGCGAGCAGTCCGCCGGAAAGTCCGGTCATGGCATTCGCCACACAAAGTCCGATCGTGATCATAAGTCCGGTATTGATACTTGATGCCCTTACCATATCCGGGTTATCGCCGGTCGCACGGATGGAAAGTCCCAGTCTCGTATTTAAAAACCATGCCAGTATCACACCGACAATCACAACAAATACAGCTGCAACGATCAGTTTATACCAGGTTCCCCCGATATGATCTTTCGCCCATGAAAAAACCGTGTCACAGGAAAAAAGATTGATATTGGATGCAAAACCCATCACCGCAATGTTGATCGTGTATAATCCTGTATTTACGATGATTCCAGCTAAGATGGACTGAATACCCATTCTGGTCTGTAAAAATGCAGTAACGAATCCCGATACAACTCCTGCTGCTGCCGCCGCAAACAGTCCTAACACCGGATGTCCGGCAAGCGTCACCGTCGCACAGACTGCGCAGCCTAATGTAAAGCAGCCGTCTGTTGACAGATCCGCGATATCTAATATGGAAAATGATACAAATAATGCAAGCGCAACCAGTGCATAGATAAATCCAAGTTCTAATGCGCTCTGTACAATGGAAAGTGTAATGATCGAACCCATAATCCCCTCCGGTTCCGTTTTTCTTCTATTCCGCTTTTATTTAAATTCTTCTGCGGTTGTAACTTCTTTTAATTCTTCACACATATCTTTAAATACACTGTCATCAATGCCAACGGCTGCAGCTGTCTCCGTGTTGACAGTCACGATACCACTGTCTAATGTGCGGACTGCTGTTGCTGCAGGATCAGCACCATTTACAAGGATGTCTGCTGCCATATCTGCCGTTGCAGTTCCAAGCTCTGTATAATTGACGCCATATCCTAAGAATGCTCCGTTTAACGCGAAGGAATCAGCTCCTGTATAGTGCGGGATCTTTGCATCTGCAAACTTTTCAAAGATTGCAAGCTCGGCTGTCATGATTGTGTTATCGGTCGGTGTGAATACTGCATCTACCCCTTCTGCCACAAGCGCATCTGCTGCTGCAGATACCTCTGCATTGGTGGTTCCTGTCTTTTCAATATATTCAATACCGTTTTCCTCACAGTAAGCGATTGCATCTGCAACCGGCACTTTTGAGGAATCCTGGCTCTTATCATATAACAGTCCGATTTTCTTTACATCCGGGTTGGCTGCCGTGATCAGTTTCATAACAGCCGTGGTGTCAAGTGCATCGGATGTACCTGTGATATTTGCACCAGGTGCATTTAAATCTGCGACAAGTCCTGCGCTGACCGGATCTGATACTGCGGAGAATACAACCGGGATCTGATTGTCCTCTGTCGCATTCTGCATGATCATGGCTGCCGGTGTTGCGATCGGGATGATTACATCCACTTTTTCTGCAACCAGATCCGTTGCGATCTGATTTAAGGTAGAGGAATCTGCCTGACCATTATAGGTATAATCTGCATAATCGAATGTCACACCAAGTTCTGCACCTTTTGCATCAAGCTCTGCCTCGATCGCCTTCTCGATCTGGTTTAAGGAAGCATCATCTACATACTGGACGATACCAACTTTATATACCGTGCCATCTGCATTGGCGATCTCTGTCACATCCGCATTGGCATTCTCTTTTATTTCTGCGGTATTTGCATTATTCTGTGCATTTGTGTCTGTTTTCGCATTATTTTCCGTGCTGTTTCCACATCCACCAAGCACACCTGCTGTCATTGCCATCATTAATACTGCTGCCATCATTTTTCTTTTCATTTCTTTCCCCTTTCTGCGCCGTTCTCTGCGCATTACAGGTTTGTGCATAAGCACAAATCCTGTGTGCGAAAAGTTCTATTTTTCGCACTTGTTCCCTCCAGATTTTAAATTTGGAAAAAGCCGTTTCGAGAGGTGGAATTCGTCATCATGCAAACTTTCGTTTACAATGTAAATGAATTTTACATTAAAAAACCGCCTCAGGTTCTTGCCTGAGACGGTAATAGTATCTATTATCGCGGTACCACTCATATTGACTGAAAAGTCCACTCACTTCATGTACAACCATACATGCCGGATGGGTAACGGGTCCGGTTCCCGGCGGCGCCTACTAAATCCTGTTCAGGCCGCCCTCAAAAGTCCATTCAGCAAATCCATCCATACTGCAATCCCACCACCTGCAGCTCTCTGTAATATCAAAAAATGCTTACTACTCTTTCTCAACGGTTTTTCTTTATGGGTATACTTTAATATATTAAAG
>OHRW01000949.1_pt1 | contig 12102 bp, 9 predicted proteins | sample 1578541 | NCBI WGS metagenome assembly OHRW01 (sample SAMEA3879519, study PRJEB24766) | human gut metagenome | biome: human-associated habitat; feature: feces | place: USA | collected 1985/1987 | reverse complement strand
TTTACCAATGTGGACAACGATGGCGTGGCCGGGCTGGAACTTGCTTACAACGACACCCTGTCCGGCTCAAACGGCGTAGTCCTGACTGCAGTCAATGCTTGGGGCTACACTCTGGAGCAGAGCTACGAAACAGAGCTCAGACCCATCGAGGGCAGCGGTCTGCGGCTGACCATCGATTCCAACATCCAGCATTATCTGGAAAACGCCCTGGGCTACGCCGTCAAGGAACATCACGTTGCCGCCCGGGGGGTGGGCATCGTACTGGACGTAAACACCGGGGCTGTTCTGGCCATGGCCACCACACCGGCCTACGACCCCAACCAGCCCCGTGTGGTGTACGACGATGCCGCCCGGCAGGCTGTGGACGCCCTGAGCGGAGAGCAGCGTTCGGCTGCATTGCAGCTGGCACAGCAGACCCAATGGCGCAACAAAGCGGTAAGCGACCTGTACGAGCCGGGAAGCGTTTTCAAGCTGATCACCTGTGCTGCCGCACTGGACGCAGGCGTCATCCAGAAAAACTCCACCTTTTACTGCGGCGAGTCCATTTCCGTAGCGGGCACCCGGTTCCACTGCGCCAACCACAAACGCCATGGCAGCCAGACCGTGACCCAAGCGCTGGAAAACTCCTGCAACCAGAGCTTTATCCAGATCGGCGCAAGGTTGGGCAAAGAGGCTTTCTGCCGCTATTTCGGGGCTTTTGGTCTGGAAGTCTCCACCGGAATCGACCTGCCGGCAGAGCCTAAAAAAAGCCTGTTTTATACCGCACAGCGCATGGGGCCGGTGGAGCTGGCCTCCTGCGCCTTTGGTCAGAGCAGCAAGGTCTCCTACCTGGAAATGGCCGCTGCCATTGCGGCGGTGGCCAACGGCGGCAGGCTGATGCGACCTTATGTCGTATCCGATATCCTGGACCCGGAGGGAGAGGTCCTTTCCCACATCGAACCCGTCTGTACCCGGCAGGTGATCCGTCCGGAGACCAGCCAGACCATGCGGCAGATGATGGAGTCGGTGGTGGAAAAAGGCGGCGGGCGCTATGCTCAGATCGCCGGATATCGCGTGGGCGGAAAAAGCGGCACCAGCCAAAAGCTGGACAGCGATGACGCAAATGCCCGCATTGCCAGCTTTGTGGCGGTGGCCCCCATCGAGGACCCCCAGTTTTTGTGCCTTGTCTGCCTGGACGAACCCCATAGCTGGACTGCGGCAGGCGGCAGTCTCTCCGCCCCTGTCTGTGCCGAAGTGCTGGAGCAGACACTGGTCTACCGGGGTGTGCCCCGGGCTGCCATCCCGGAGGGCGAACCGGCACAGACCGTGCTGGAAGTGCCTGAGGACGGCGACAGCTTTGACGGGCTTTGAGGATGTGCATCCGCTTTTTATGCGAAAAACCCCCGCCAAGAGGCGGGGGTTTTCTTGCTATGCTATACAGTTACTGCTGCTGGGCGTTCTTTTTCGCCTCCAGCGCCAGGATCGCATCCCGGCGGCTGAGGTTGATGCGGCCCTGCTGGTCGATGTCGGTGACCTTGACCACAATGGCGTCACCCACAGCTACCACATCCTCCACACGCTCAACACGCTTCGTGTCCAGCTTGGAGATGTGGACCAGGCCCTCCTTGCCGGGGGCGATCTCCACAAAGGCGCCAAAGTTCATCAGACGGGTGACCTTGCCCTTGTAGATCGCACCGATCTCCGGGTCCTCTACGATGGTCTTGATGGTAAAGATCGCGCGCTTTGCGTCCTCCTGGTCGATGGCGGAGACAAAGACATGACCATCCTCCTGCACATCGATCTTGCAGTTGCAGGTAGCGCAGATGTCCTGGATGACCTTGCCGCCCTTACCGATCACATCCTTGATCTTATCGGTGGGGATCATCATGCTGAACATCTTGGGTGCCCAGCGGCTCAGATCTTCACGGGGCTGGGCGATCACGGGCTTGATGATCTCGTCCAGGATATACAGACGGCCCTTGCGGCACTTTTCAAAAGCATCGGCAATGATCTCGTAGGTCAGGCCGTCGATCTTGATATCCATCTGGATCGCCGTAATGCCCTTGCGGGTGCCGCCCACCTTAAAGTCCATATCGCCGTGGAAGTCCTCCACGCCCTGGATGTCCAGCATGGTCATCCAGCGGTCGCCCTCGGTGATCAGACCGCAGGAGATACCGGCCACCGGTGCCTTGATGGGCACGCCTGCATCCATCAGTGCCAGCGTGGAGCCGCAGATGGAAGCCTGAGAGGTAGAGCCATTGGAGGACAGCACCTCAGACACGCAGCGGATGGTGTAGGGGAACTCCTCCAGAGAGGGCAGCACCGGCACCAGAGCACGCTCTGCCAGAGCGCCATGGCCGATCTCCCACAGAGTAGGGCGGGAAGTTGTAGTGATGGATATACCGCTTGGTCTGCTCATCGGTCAGGTCGTCCATCAGCTGGTTGTCCTTGGTGCCGCCCAGGGTGCAGGTAGTCAGCACCTGGGTCTGGCCGCGGGTGAACATACCGGAGCCATGGACGCGGGGCAGGATGCCCACCTCTGCAGCCAGGGGACGGATCTCGTTGATGCCGCGGCCGTCCACACGCTTGCCCTCGTCCAGCAGCCAGCGGCGCACCACGAACTTCTGCATCTTATAGCTCACCAGATCCAGGTCCGCAGCGGACAGATCCGGGTACTGTGCAGCGATCTTATCCAGGATGGGCAGCAGAGCTGCATCCCGGACATTTTTGTCGTCGGTATCCATGGCGGCCTTGAAGTCGTCCAGATACTCTGCCTTGATGGCGTGGAACAGGTCCATATCCAGACCCACCACCTGGAAATCGATCTTCGGCTTGCCGCGCTCTGCTACGATGGTGTTGATGAAGCCGATGATCTTTTTGATCTCCTCATGGGCGGCCTTGATGGCGTTCAGCATGGTGTCCTCGTCCACCTCGTTGGCGCCGGCCTCGATCATCACGATCTTATCCATAGTGGCAGCCACAGTCAGGGCCAGGTCACTGCGGCGGCGCTGCTCCTGGGTGGGGTTCAACACGATCATGCCGGCGATCTCCGGGCTGCAGTCCGGGTCCAGGCTCATGACCGTCATGGTGATGCAGACATCGTTGCGCATCTCCTTGGGGAACAGCGGACGCATGGGGCGGTCCACCACACGGCTGGTCAGCACAGCACGCTCACCAGGGCGGCCCTCACGGCGCATAAAGCTGCCGGGGATGCGGCCTGCGGCGTAGAGCTTCTCCTCATATTCCACGTTCAGGGGGAAGAAATCCACCCCTTCCCGGGGTTTCGGGCTCATGACCACGTTGCACATCACCACGGTCTCGCCGTAGCGGATCATGGCGCTGGCGTTGGACAGGCCGCACATCTTGCCCATCTCGACCTTAAAGGGACGGCCGGCCAGCATGGTTTCGTAGACCTTGAAATTCTCAAAGGTCTCCTTGCGGGAGCCAAATTCGATTGCCATTTTGTTTGCCTCCTTTGTTATCCTGCTTTATTTTTCTATACTTCTTCCAGGGGATCGTCCTGCGAGTCATAGCAATAAATCCAAGGTCCGTGCTGCAAACACAGGCCCTCGATTTACTGCTGCAACACGCAGCAGCAAAGCCCTGGTTCAGTCCTTAAAAACGGGGATCGCACACACAAAAAGCAAAGGGCAGGCACCTTTGTGCGGTACCTGCCCTCTGTTTATTCTTACTTACGCAGACCCAGAGTCGCGATCAGAGCACGGTAACGCTCGATATCCTTCTTCTGGAGATAGGCCAGCAGATTGCGGCGGCGGCCGACCATCTTCAGCAGGCCGCGGCGGCTGTGGTGATCGTTGGGGTTAGCCTTCAGGTGCTCGTTCAGCTCGTTGATGTGAGCGGTCAGCAGTGCGACCTGCACCTCGGGAGAACCAGTATCCTTCTCGGTCAGAGCGACCTTGGCCATAACTTCCTGCTTGTTCATGTTGCAATACCTCTTTTTATAAATATTTGATAGGCCGATGGCACAGCAGCGGGAAACGGCATTTCCTTTTCAGAAGGCATACTCCCGGCCCCGTGCCACGGTAACAGGAACAGTATATCAGAACTGCGCACAAAAAGCAAGATAAAACTTTTGGCACAGAGCTTTTCCTTTTTCAGCCACGGCCCGACAAAAAGGCGCTTTCCGGCTGGTCACAGTTCCAGCCCTTCCAGCGGCTGGCTGAAAAAGCGCCCGGCCAGGATCTGCTCCAGGATATATTTTTTGCTGTCCCTGTCCAGCGGGTCCTGCTGCATCTGGCGGCGCAGCTGGTCTGTATCCCCGGAAACATCCTGTACCTGGGCAAAGCTCTCGGTGTCCGAGGCATCCAGCACCAGGCTCAACGGCTGCTGCGGGGTCCAGCCGGGCCACGCCGGCTGGTCCAGCCGGCCGCCCCGGGCAGGGTCTCCCCCGCGCATAAAGCGGGACAGATACCCGCAGAACCGATCCGCCATCTGCTGATACCCCTGTGCGGAGAAATCATGCAGCAGATTGTAGCTGTGATCGTCGGTCAGCATGGGGATCGCCACCCCCAGGAAGGACCCCACCGAGGGGATGGGGCGGCGGCTGTCCGGTGCGCCGTAGTTCACCTGACACAGATAGACCGGAGCGGTGCAGCCGGTATCCGCCAGCACCTGCGCTGTGTGCTGGGTGTGGAAGATCCGCTCCAGCTCGGAGCCGTACCGCACAGCAAATTGGATGGCCTGTTTCCCAGCGGGGGCAACGGCAGGCTGTGCAGGCAGCGCAGCCGGGGCTGCCGCCCACAGCGCCGTCAGGCTGAATTCCGTACAGCCAGTGACCAGCATCAACGGCACGGGGTTCGCCAGCGGGGCGGCAAAGCCCTGCTCCGGCAAAGACACCCCGTCGGCGTACAGATGCGGGAAGGCCCCCATGCGGTCGTTGGCATTGGACATTACCGGAGCCAGCCGGGCCACATCCAGCCCGCAGATCCAGCGGCGCACCTCCGGTTCCGGGGTCAGCAGCCAGGCCGCAGCCTCCGCCTCGGAAGCAAACAGCCCGTCCTGCACCGCCAGCGGCGCAAAAGCGGCTGCGATCTTTTGGGCGCTGGGCTGGGGCTGCGCGGTGGTCATGCCGCCGGAGAGGCAGACCGCCCGCTGGAACCGCCCCTGTCCCAGGGGACTGGCCAGCATAGCCAGCACGTCCCGCCCGCCGGCCTCAAACCCGGCCAGGGTCAGGTCATCCGGGTCGCCGCCAAAAGCTGCAATGTTCTCCCGTACCCAATCCAGCGCCTTGGCAATATCCAGCAGCGCAAAATTCCCGGTAGCATCCGCACCGGCGCAAAGAGCGGGGAGACAGTTAAACCCCAGCAGTCCCAGGCGGTAGTCTACCGACACCACCACACATTCCGCCCGCTCCACCAGGCGGTGACCACGCAGCTCCTGGGCAGAGCCGGTCTGGTTGCCGCCGCTGTGGAGAAAGACCAGTACCGGCCAGCGCCGGGCGCGGGCTGCGGTATAGACGTCCAGCCGCAGGCAGTCCTCCACACCGGACAGACCGCAGCGGTATTGACTGGCTTCCGGCCCAGGGCAGGTGCAGTCCCGCACTGCCGCCCAGGGCACCGGGTCCAGCGGAGCCTGCCAGCGGCCCTCGCCGCCCGGCGCTTCGCCATAAGGGATGCTGTAAAATGCAAGGCAGCCCTGCTCCTGCTGGCCCAGGACCGGGCCATACTGGGTCTTGACCTGGGGGGTGACCCGTGAAAACAGGCCGTTCTCCTGCTCCGGAGCAGCAGCGGCAGCGGGCAGCCCCGCAGCGGCCAGGGTGGCAGCTGCGGCACCGGCTTTCAAAAAGCTGCGGCGGGTAAATTTGGGCACATCCTGCATAATAACACCTCGTTTTGCTATGGGGCAAGCGCAGCACCCATAAAAGATCGGTCTGCTGCGCATACTTTTCTGGTTTTCATTATAACAGCCCCTGAAAATTTTTCAATGACCTGTATAAACTTCCCCTTTTGCAGCATAACACACAGCCCCCGCCGCATCCTGGGACGCAGCGGGGGCTGTGTAGTTCAGTTCTGAAAATATGCCTGGGCACGGGCAGCCGCATCGTTGATGCAGGCCCGAAGCTCTTCCAATGTATCAAACTTTTTGCTGGGGCACAGATATGCATGGAACTCCACGACCGGCTCTGTACCGTAGAGGTCCCCGCTGAAACCGGGAATAAAGGTCTCGCAGGTCACCTTTGTTTCGTCGCTGTTCACGGTAGGCCGCGTCCCCAGACCCGTAGCCGAAGGATACCACACCCCGTTCACAAGCGTGCGGGTGATGTAAATGCCGTACCGCGGCAGCTGGAAGCCCTCCGGGTAGATCTGGTTGATGGTGGGCACCCCCAGGGTGTGGCCCAAGCCTGCCCCGTGCCCCACCGGAAAGCGGATGGCATAGGGCATCCCCAGCATCGCATTGGCGGCCGGGATATCTCCGCCCTCCAGCGCAGTGCGGATGCGGGTGGAGGAGATGGGCTTATCCTCATACTGTGCCATAGGCACCACCACCACCTCTACCCCCAAAGGCCGGCACAGCGCCTGCAGCAGCTCCGGGTCTCCGGCGGCTTTGGCCCCAAAGGTAAAGTTCTCACCACAGAACAGCGCCCGGGCCTGGCAGTCCTCTACGATGCCCTGTACGAATTTTTCCGGCGGCAGCGACTGGATCGCGGCAAATTCCGGGCAAAGATAGTGCTGCACCCCCAGGCTCTGCACCAGTGCGTGCTTGTCCTGGGTAGAAAGCAGGCGCTTGCCCTTCATCCGGCTGCCGGATGGCAGCTTAAAGGTAAACAGCGCCGGGCAGGCACCATGGGCCTGCGCCCACTGCACCGCCCCCTGGATGACAGCCCGGTGTCCCCGGTGGATGCCGTCAAAATACCCCATAGCCACCGCTGAACCGGCGGCTCCGTTCAGGGCAAGGGGGGTCAGCTGAGAATAGATCTGCATAGTCCTCGTTTCCTTTGGCGGGGAAAGATGCGTTTTTCAGCTTCTTTCCACAAACAATTTTTCCACTTTCAGCACACCGCCGTTGATCTGGGCCAGGCCCAGAAATCCGCCGTCTGTGCTGCGCACCCGGTCGCCGCCGGGTAATGGCTGGTAGGGCAGCCGTTGTACAGATGCTGTTCTACCCAAGGCTCCACCACCAGCAAAGGCAGCGGCTCAAAAGCGCTTTCCACCGGCAGGGCCAGTGCCTGCAATGCCTGGGGGCCTTCTGCTTTGGCCGCCAGGATCTGCTCCAGGGTATGGGCATCGGCCTCGGTATACAGCCCGGCCGAAGTGCGGCGCAGTGCGCTCATCGTGCCCAGCTGGCCCATCGCCTCTGCGATCTGCTCCAGCAGTGTGCGGATGTAGGTGCCCTTGGAGCAGCGCACCGTCAGTTGGTATTCATCCTGTGCGGGACTGCCGCCGTATGCAATGGAAAAGATCTCGATGGGGCGGGGCTTACGCTCCACCTCCACCCCTTGACGAGCCAGCTTATAAAGCGGCTGTCCGTCGATCTTGACCGCCGAGTACATGGGCGGCACCTGCATCTGCGGGCCGATGAACTGGGGCAGGACCTCCAGCAGCTGCTGCTCCCCTGCGGTAACAGGGCGGCTTTCCAGCACTGTGCCGGTGATGTCCCCGGTATCGGTGCGGCTGCCCAGCCGCAGCACAGCCTGGTATGTCTTGGTGTGATCCAGCTGCAGATCCACTGCCTTGCTGGCCCCGCCAAAAAACACCGGCAGCACGCCTGTTGCCATCGGGTCCAGCGTGCCGCTGTGCCCCAATTTGCGGGTGCCCAGCACCCCCCGCAGCTTTGCGATCACATCAAAACTGGTCCAGCCCGCCGGCTTATCCACGATCATAATGCCCTGCATTCAGTGTTCCTCCTGGGATTTGGGTGCGCCCAGCTCGGTCTCCACCTCTGCCAGGATCGCCCGCTTGGTATTTTCCAGTGTGCCCAGCAGCTCGCAGCCTGCTGCACGGGTATGGCCGCCGCCGCCCAGCCGACGGGCAATGGCGCAGGCGTCCACCCCTTTGGCGGTACGCACACTGATGCGGTAACTGCCCGAGGGCTGCTGACGCAGGGTCACGCCCACCTGCACCCCTTCGATGCTGATGGGCAGGCTGGTCAGGTCCTCCAGGTCCGCAGGGTCCACCCCACTGGCCTGGATCTCGTCCCGCGTCAGGTAGATCAACGCACAGCGGCCATCCAGATGGTACTCCAGATGATCCCGGGCGATGCGCTCCGCTGCCATCCGCTCCCGGGCGTTGGAGGCAAAGAGCCGGGTGTTCAGCTCCTCCACCTGGGCACCGGCCTCGATCAACTCTGCGGCTACATGGTGGGTCCTGGCTGTGGTGGATGCAAACTGGAAACAGCCCGTGTCGGTAGCAATGCCGGTATACAGACAATCGGCGATCTGGGGCGTGATGGTCACCCCCATCTCCTGCAGCACCTGGTACAGCAGCTCTGCTGTGGCGGCCGCATGGGGGTCCAGCAGGGTAAAATCTGCATAGCCGCCATTGCCGGCATGGTGGTCGATGCACAGGTTCACATGGCGGCTGTAACGGGGCATATCCCGCTTTTCTCCAAACAGCTGCACGCTGGCCACATCCACAGCCACCACCAGCTGCGGCTCGAACTCCCCCTGGAAGATCTTGGCCGCCGTATAGCGATACCGGGCGGGCAGCTCGTCCGAGCAGAGCATTGCCGTCCGTTTGCCCAGCTGAAGCAGGCTATGGTACAGCGCACTGGCACTGCCCACGGTATCTCCATCCGGGTTTTTGTGGCAGAGGATCAAAATTTCATCCGCAGCCAATAAACGCTGGGCCGCTTGTTGCACAGTCAATGGTTCGGTCATCCCATGATCCGTCCTTTCCGCAAAGGCAGCGCCGCTTTTTCCCCGCTGTTTTGCCGAGAAAAGGCGTCGAAGCCTAAAATATGGCCCCTGGCAGGCCGGGCCGGCGCACCGGCGTGCGGACCTAACCAGGGGTCACGAAGATTGGCTCAGCTTAATTTTCCGGTGCAGACTCATCTTCCGAGTCTGCGCTTACGTTCAGCTCCCGCAGCAGCTCATTGATGTGGGCTGCATAGGCAGCGCCGTCGTCCTCTACAAAGACAAAGCGGGGTGCCTTGCGGATATGCATCTTTTTGCTCACCTCGGTACGCACATGACCCGCTGCCCGGTTCAGTGCTTCAATGGCGGGCGCCGGGCCGTCCGGACGGCCCATCACGCTGACGTAGACCCGTGCCTGGTCCAGGTCCGGGGTCACGTCCAGACGGGTAACGGTCAGCAGACCGCCCTCCAGCCGGGGGTCCTTGAGGCGGGAAATGATCGCGATGATCTCCCGCTTCATATCCTGGGCCAAACGGCCCATATTCTTCTGCGACATATAGATTTTATCCTCCTATCGGTATTTAAGGGGGCGATCAGTCGCGGTATTCCTCCATCTTGAAGGCCTCGTACACGTCGCCCTCCTTGACGTCGGCAAACTTTGCCAGGGTAACGCCGCACTCGTAGCCCTCGGCCACCTCTTTGGCGTCATCCTTGAAGCGCTTCAGCGAGGCGATCTCATCCTCAGCCAGCACGATGCCGTCACGCACGACACGCACCTTGCTGTCACGGGTGATCTTGCCGTCGGTCACGCGGCAGCCTGCAACGGTGCCCACGTTGCTGATCTTGTACACCTGACGGACCTGCAGCTCGCCCAGAGCCACCTCGCGGTACTTGGGTGCCAGCATGCCCTTCATAGCGTCGGTCACATCGTTGATGGCATCGTAAATAACGCGGTACATCCGCATTTCCACCTTGGTAGCAGCAGCCTCTTCCTTGGCCACATTGTCCGGACGGACATTGAAACCGATGATGATGGCGTTAGAAGCATCGGCCAGGTCCACGTCCGACTTGCTGATGGCGCCGACACCGGCATGGATGACCCGCACCCGCACCTCTTCGTTGGAGATCTTCTCCAGGCTCTGCTTCACAGCCTCGGCAGAACCCTGCACGTCGGCCTTGACCACGATGGCCAGTTCCTTCATATCGTTCTGTGCCATCTGGGTGAACAGGTTATCCAGGGTGACCTTCTGGAAGGCGGAGAACTGCTTCTCCTTTGCGGCAGCGGTGCGCTGCTCGGCCAGCTCACGGGCCAGGCGCTCATCCGCCACAGCCTCAAACAGGTCGCCAGCTTCCGGCACAGCGGTCAGACCGGTGATCTCCACAGGGGTGGAGGGGCCGGCCTCGTTGATCAGCACGCCCTTGTCGCTGCGCATGGTACGCACACGGCCCACGGCGGTGCCGGCAATGATCACGTCGCCGATGCGCAGGGTGCCGTTCTGCACCAGGATGGTGGCAATGGGGCCCTGGCCCTTGTCCAGACGAGCCTCCACCACAGCGCCCTTGGCACGGCGGTTGGGGTTGGCCTTCAGCTCCATGACCTCGGCCTCCAGAGCCACACGCTCCAGCAGGTCGTTGATGCCCATACCGGTCAGTGCAGACACCGGGATGCAGGCCACATCTCCGCCCCAGTCCTCGGGGATCAGGCCGTACTTGGTCAGGCCCTCCTTGACGCGCTCGGGGTTAGCGGTGGGCTTATCCATCTTATTGATGGCCACGATCACCTTGACCTCGGCTGCCTTGGCGTGGTTGATGGACTCAATGGTCTGGGGCATGATGCCGTCGTCCGATGCCACCACCAGAATGGCGATATCGGTCATGTTCGCGCCGCGGGCACGCATGGAAGTAAATGCCTCATGGCCCGGGGTATCCAGGAAGGTGATCTTGCTGTCGTTGATCTTGACCTGGTATGCACCGATGGCCTGGGTGATGCCGCCAGCCTCGCCTGCGGTGACGTTGGTCTTACGGATGGCGTCCAGGATACTGGTCTTGCCGTGGTCAACGTGACCCATGACACAGACTACCGGGGGACGCTCCACCAGATCCTCCTGGGCATCCTCCTCCTGCGCAAACAGACGCTCCTCGATGGTGACATGGACCTCGTGCTCGACCTTGGCGTTGAACTCCTCGGCCAGCAGAGCAGCGGTGTCAAAATCGATCACATCGTTGATGGCGTGTATCTCGCCCATCTGCATAAACTTTGCGATGACCTTGCCAGCCTGCTGCTTCAGACGGGCAGCCAGCTCGCCCACGGTGATCTCGTCCGGGATCAGGACCTTCAGCTGCGCATTGCGGGCCTTCTCCAGCTGGATGCGCTGCAGACGCTCGAACTCGGTCTCCCGCTTGCCCTTCTGGAACTGCTGACGCTGACGCTGACCGCGCTGGGTAAACTTCTGCTTGTTGCCCTGGGGGGTCGGCTTGCGGCGGTTCTCGGTGTTTTTGGTGGAAGCCAGGTCGTCGTAACGGGCATCAAAGCGATCCACGTTCATGTCCACCGTACGGGTGTCCACGGTGACCTGATCCCGGCGCACCGACACAGACTGAGCCGGCTCTGCAGAAGCCTTTGCGCCGGTCTGGCGTGCCAGCTCGCTGAGCGAAACGGTCTTTTCCTCCCGCTTCTTATGGGGCTCGGCCTTCTTCTCCTGGCGCTTGGGCTGATTTTTATCCTCAGCAGGCTTATCTGCCTTGGCCTGGGGTGCAGCCTGCTTCTTGGCGGCAGGCTTCTGCTCGGCCTTGGGGGCCTTGCCGCTGGACAGGTAGTCGTCCAGGCTCAGCTCTGCATTGTCCCGGCTGAACTTCTCCATCAGGTAATTCAGCTCGTTCTCTTCCAGGTTGGAGCTGCTCTTCTTGCCCTGGGCGCCCATGGCAGCCAGCTCATCCAGCACCTTCTTGGTGGGCATCTTCAGGTCCTTTGCAAAATCACTCACTCTATATTTTACGGTCATTCGCTCATATCCTCCTCTTGTTCCGTTGCTCCGCAGGCCGCCAGGCGGTCAAAGCAGAGCTTTGCGAGGTTGCGGTCGGTCACGGCGTACACCGCCACGGCCCGGTGGGTGATATCCGCCAGCTGCTGCTGTGTCAGCGGCATCTGGAACACGTCCACCAGTTCTTCCACGGCATAACGCAGCCGCTGTGCGGTCTTGGGGCTGATATCGGACGCCGTCATCACGATCCAGGCCTTGCCCTTGACAACGGCCTCCTCTACGGCATCAAAGCCCATGGTCAATGCACCGGCCTTGCGGCACAGGCTGACC
>OHRW01000946.1_pt1 | contig 12203 bp, 7 predicted proteins | sample 1578541 | NCBI WGS metagenome assembly OHRW01 (sample SAMEA3879519, study PRJEB24766) | human gut metagenome | biome: human-associated habitat; feature: feces | place: USA | collected 1985/1987 | reverse complement strand
CTGCAGCACGGAAAACCCGATGCAGATGCGAAAATATACCACCGCCATCTCATACACCGATGTTTCTAACTGCATCGGACGCATGACTGCACCTGCAAAAAATGCCAGTATCGTTCCTAAGATCAGGCTGATTGCACCTCCGCACACGATGGAGGTAAACGCTGCATCCGACGCCCTTTTTTCATCTCCCGCCCCCAGTCTGTGGCTGATGACGACCGATGCGCCGCCGCTGAATACCGCATAAAACGTGTACAAAAATCCGATCACCTGGTTTGCCGCACCGACTGCCGCGACCGCATCATCCGCATAGTGCCCAAGCATCAGCGTATTGACCGTACCGGTCATATTCATCAAAAGCTGTTCAATAAACAACGGGATAAACAGTCCCTTCAGCGTCAGCGTTCCCTCTGCCGTGGTAACGCTGGTGCAGTCTGCATCAATCCATTTCCACTTCAAGATGCATTCCTCCTTTTTCTTCTGTGCTGTCTTTTTCTGCTATGCCGGTCTTTCCTGTGATTCTGTTTTTTTCTGTGATAGTACTTATTTCCGCTATGCTGTCTGTCTCTGAAATTTCTACACGGATTTTTCCCTTTTTTATTCTTCTCACATAAATCATGAGCCTTCCATCCTTTGTCTTTCTCATGTTTTCCGCATATGGAGTCACATCCGACAGATCCCCGTTCTCAATTCCTGCTAACATGCCTGCCCCGCTCACTGCCACACGCAGTTTTCTGTCATCCCAGACAACCTTCTGCCCATTTTGATCCACAAGTGTGAGCACGACCTGATAGAGATATCCATTTTCCTGTGTCTCTGAAAAAGGAATCTCCTCCGGTTGATAGACCTCAGCTTTGATACCAGCGGCGTTCTGCGTTGTAAGCAGTCTCTCCTGTTCTATGATATTTCCGTTTTCATCATAACCACTCGCCTCAAGGATCCCTGCCTCCCAGAATACCTCAAAACGATATGCGCCGTCGTCGTTATAGCCAATCTGTCTGCCAGCCTCTTTTCCATTGATAAAAACAGCTGTCTCCGGCAGATTTGAGTAACACATCACGATGACCTTTTCTCCAGCTTTGTAATTCCAGTTTTCCCGACATGGGATCCACTCTGCAGATTCCTCACTCCACGGTCTTGTGGCAAGATAAAGCTGCGGTTCTTCACACCACAATGATTTTCTGCGGTAATATCTTGCTTTTTCAAATCCGGCACAGTCCAAAATTCCGGCTCCAGATCCATGAACCGGCCAGCCATGTGCCTCCCCTAAATAATCGATCCCGGTCCACAAAAACTGTCCGCTGATATAATCATTTGATTTTACCGCATCCCACGCCTCATAGCTGTGCCCGTTTTCACTCCCTAAAAACGGGATCTGAGGGAAATCTTTGTGATCGGCTTCGTAATACTGCTCCTTATAGTTGTAGCCTGCCACATCCAGATGCTCTAACATACCAAGCTTTGCAGACAGCTCCGGGTAGGCAAGTGCCATGGTGACCGGACGGCTCTCATCTTCACTCTTTACAATACTGGAAAGTTCCCCGGCGATTGGAAGCAGTCTCCTCATGTCCGGTTTTGCCGGATCATACTGCCGTTCTGCCGCCGGTTTGTTCGCGTCGTTATTTCCGGTCATCTCCAGAAAACTCGGATGACAATACGGATCGTTTGGATAGTCAATCTCATTTCCGATGCTCCACAAAATGATGGACGGATGATTGCGGTCACGCCTTACCATGGCACGCAGATCCTTTTCGTGCCATTCTGGAAAATCTTCAAAATAACCCTGATGTTTTGGCGGATAAACATTGTGTCCCGTGGACCATTTGTTTTTTGCATTTTCCCACTCATCAAACGCCTCATCCATCACAAGAAATCCCATCGTGTCGCACAGCTCATACAGTTCCGGCATATGCGGGTTGTGGCTGCACCGGATCGCATTACAGCCACATTCCTTTAGTTTTGCAAACCGTCTGTGCCATACTTCCTTTGTCACCGCAGCGCCGAGACAGCCGGCGTCATGATGCACACAGACACCTTTGATTTTCATCGGCACACCGTTTAAGAAAAATCCCCGGTCCGCGTCAAATTCTGCCACACGGATCCCGACCTTCTGTGTGTCTGCAAGATAAGATATTTTCTTTCCATTCTCATCCGTTGTCTCATACCAGGTTTCCATCCCATAGAGATCCGGGTGCTCCGGCGACCAGCACTTCGGATCACGGATGGTGCCATGCATGCTGCAGGATACCGTATTTCCTGCCGGGATCTGTACCTGTTCTTTCCACTCTGCCACAGGTGTTCCCTGCGGATCAAACAGTTTTGTGCAGACCACACATGTTTTCTGCTCCTTCGTCTGGTTGCATATCTCATGACAGATACTGACTGCCGCCTGCACTTCCGGAAACTCTTTCCCATCAGCCACAAGTTTCTCTGTCACAAACGTCACGCCATATTCTGCCGGATGCACCTGTTCTTCCACCACAAGAGTGACTTTCCGCGTGATCCCACTTCCCGTGTACCATCTCGAATCCGCAATGTCCGTGTGCGTCACTTTCACACTGACCACATTTTCCTGCTCCCCAAAATGTGCGATCCCAGAGATATCATAGGAAAATCCGGTGTAACCATACGGGTGTTTTCCCTGATAATAACTGTTGACCCACACCTGGCTGTTTTTATACACACCGTCGAATACCAGACGGATCGCTTTCCCCTGATATTCCTCTGGCAGATAAAAATGCAGCCGGTACCAGCCGATCCCGCCTGTGAGATATCCGGTGCCGCTGGAATATTGTTTTGAAAACGGATAAGCCACTGCCCAGTCATGCGGCAGCATGACACGCTCAAATGCACGATCGTCATATCCCTGATACCATGCCTCCTCACATTCTCCAAAATGAAACTTCCATCCCTCATTTAATAACAGTTCTGTTTTATTCATAATCATAAAAAATACCTCCATTTTTTACTACGGTCTATGTTTTCTTTTAAACACATCATAGTAAAAAACAGAGGTATGATACAATGGAGAATAGTGACACTTTTTGTCTTTTAGCGATTTTTCATGATTTATTTTTTGACAGAGAATCTGCGTAGGCGCGCGGTGATATCCCGACATTGCGCTTAAACACTTTGCTGAAATAATATTCATCCGGGTAGCCGACCTCCTGGCCGATCACCCCGGTATGCATCGTCGTCTGCGCGATCAGACGCTTGGCATGTTCCATGCGGACTGCCGTCAGATACTGGAAAATGGTCTGTCCTGTCACGCGCTTAAAGATGCGGTTCATGTAATCAAAATTGCCGTCAAACTCCTCCTCTAACCGCTCCCCCGAAATGTCTGCCGCATAAGACGCATTCAGCCATTCCTGTATTTTCTGGACTTTATAATAGCTTTCCGGGAACCCGCCTGCAGTCCTTTCGCGTTCCGCTGTCGCAAAACAGCGCGCGATCTCGATCAACGCCTCCTGTATCCGGCAGGCACAGAGAATCTTGTGATTCTCAAACGTGCTGTAATCCTCCGCGATCGCCTGCTTGATCAGCTCATCAATGTGGATCTGGTCGGTGACTTTTTTGATATGCCAGTATTTCGGCAGCCAGATCTCACTCTCATCATAACTTCCATAAGGCTCACACGGCTCCTTTGCCATCGCCTTTCTCCGGCGTTCAAACTGCTGCCTGGCGACTTCCTCTTCTTTTGCATCGACCAGTTCCATCTCCCCATGCATGAAATGTACATAATAATAATTGCAGGTCGTCGCCTTTGTTCCCTCATGCGTGCGATCCTTATCCAGCAGACAGACATCCCCCGGCTTTAAGATCAGAGGCTTTCCGTCCTCAAGCAGATGCATCTCCCCGTGCCGGATAAAATATAAGATCTGTTCTCCCGCCCTGCGTTTCCTGTGGACATAAGGCGGTCTTATCTCTGTCTCATCCACAAAATTTACCTTCGGGAGCATCTGCGCATTTATCCTGTAAAATTCCATCTCTTCCCCTTTACCAGTAGATCTGCCAGTCTTTCTGCAGCCTCGTCAGCGCCTCCATGTAAAAATAATCGCCCCAGCTATTGCACTCATCCACACCGCACGGATTGCAGGTATTATACGGCGAACGGTTCGAATATGTGCTGTGCAGTACGATCCCGTTGGATTTTTCAAAATCTTTTACCGCATAGTTCCGGTATACAGAACCAATAAATTTTTCCGCAAGATCCCGGTAAAATGCCGCCTCCTCATCATATAAGTATTTTGCCATCTCAAGCATTCCGCACGCTGCAATGGAGGCGGAGGAAGAATCCCTCGGCTGTGCATCACCATCCGAAAACTCCAGATCCCAGTACGGTACGAGATCTTTCGGCAGATGCTCTATATAATATTTACTGACACCACGGAAAATATATTTGTATTCCTCTCTTTTTGTATAGCGGTATGCGAGTGCCGTTCCGTAAATTCCCCACGCCTGGCCTCTCGCCCAGGCAGAACCGTCCCGGTAGCCCTGACAGGTTGCCCCGTGATCCGGATTTCCAGTTACCGGATCAAAGAAAAATGTATGCCAGGTCGAAAAGTCCGGGCGGATCACATTTTCAAGTGTGGTATGTACATGCCGGTCAGCGATCTGACGGTAACTCTCATCTCCCGTTTCCTGTGACGCCCAGTAAAGCAGCGGTACGTTGAGCAGACAGTCTATGATCAGCCTGTAATTTTCCGGCTCTCCCATAGTGCCCCACGCCTGGATAAATTCTCCCTTTTCCTGAAAACGGCTCTTTAACTGGTCTGCCGCAAGGAGCGCCGCTCTTTTTCCCGTCCCGGAACCGGTCAGCTTATAACCTGCGACACAGGATGGTGTATACAAAAATCCCATATCATGATGATCCACACAGATCTTCTGCTCGATCCGGTGCAAAAAATCCTGCATCTGGATCTCTGCCGCCTTTAACAGAACGTCCTCCCCGCCATATTCATAGGCAAGCCAGATCTCCCCCGTCCAGAATCCCGTCGTCCACTCCACGTTGTCGATTGGACGGTAAAATCCATTTTCACTGTATGCATTCTGAAATTTTGTCGTAAATTCCGGCAGAACACGCTTTACCTGCATGCATGCAGATGCCAGAGCATCCTCGCGCTCCTCTTTTGTGACTGGCATGACGCCTTTTAACTTATTCTTTGTCTTCTCTGATAACTGCATATGCTTCCCCCATTTTCTTTTCGACAATGATTTTTTTCCCTTTCACCGGCACACAGAGGCGGAACTCTCTGATTTCCTTTGGGATGTGCGGTGTCCAGTAATATCCACCCTTCTCTGCCGCGTCTATATGTACACCCGCGATCTCTTCAATCAAAATCGGGATTGGTGCAGATGCCCAGGGGTGACACAGGCTGGTATTCCATTTCTGGTCTTTCCCCCAGGCCTCAAAACAGGTCGTTGCGCCCTCGCGCAGCATATTGACCCATCCGTGTTCGCCCTCATTGACCAGCAGCTCATACACCATATCGTACTGTCCGCGTTCTGCGAACACACGCAGCACAAAATAGCTCAGCATCACGCCGCAGGAAAATCCCTTCTGTTTCATAAACGTCAGTATTTTCTCTTCGTCCGCTTCTGGCAGTAAATGAAAGTACATCGCATAAACATTCGAATGCAGTGCCGCGTGGCTGCTCGTCTCGCTGTCCGCTAAAAGTCCTGTCTTTTCCCGGTAAAAAGCGTTCCGGTATGCTTTTTTAATTTCTTTCGTCTGATACGGCATTTCCCTGCCACAGATCTCTGCCAGCGTATTCTGTGTCTCCATCGCCCCGATGTAGAGTGCATTGATCACATTATGGCAGCCCAGCGCCACCACAGGTCTCGTCAGTGGAAAATCATATCCATCCCGCAGATTTTCCGGCCAGTCCACAAGATTCCATTTGTCAGCGACCTGCTCTAACAGACCGTCCTCCCTCGCATACTGCGAAAAATGTTTTAAAATCCCATCTGCGATTCCATAATAACGGTCCACCGTCTCTTTCTCCCCGGTAAAACGATAATACAGCAAAAGGAGCTGCGAATACAACAGTGAAAAATCTGCAATCTCCTGCATCAGGCCGCCCGGCGCAACCGCAAGCAGTCCCGGACAGACCCTCGCTGTCTGTGCAAACTGATCGATGCATTTTAACAGCATATCCGTCTTTCCGGTCAAAAGTACCTGCGCGTGCGCCGTCACGACCGCATCCCCTAAGTACTGACCTTTTTCCCTCGTCGGGCAGTCCACATAATTCTCCTGTGTTCCAAGACGCACTGCATTTTTGCAGATTTGAAAAATATTTTCTAATGTTTTCTCCTCTGTCTTTAACTCACAAAGTGATTCATCCATCGGATAATGCCTTACCAGAAAACGGATATCCGACAGTTTAACGCCCCCGTCCGGCACGATCTTAACATACCGGAATCCCTTGTAATCATACGGATCAAACTCACATCTGCCATCCGCCAGCGTCCAGATTTCTCTGTAACAGCAGTTGCACCGCATGTCATAGCGCACACTGCCCTTCCCGTCCAGTTCCTCCCCGTAAAACAACTTCACCCGATCGCCGTCTTTCCCATCCGCGGTGAGCAGGATCATGCCTGTGATCTCCTCGCCCGCATCCAGAAGCATCGAACCATCGGGATCTTGTCTTATCACGGACGGTGTGATCTGATGTATGTGACCGTTATGATCTGCACACTTGTGCTCTAGCTTTGCCGGTTCCAATGGCTGTACGGCATCAGAGTACAGCTTTATCGGTTCTAGTGGATGCTCATTACCAGCGTGCAGCTTTATCGTCTCCAACTGATATTCCATGTAAGAGAGCATCTCCGTCGGCTGTTTCGTCAGCGTGTAATCTGCCCACCCTGCCGGAACAGGTTTTTTCCAGCCGCTCTCATCAAACTTAGCATTTTTCCACCCATATGGGTATTGGGAGCTGTCAAAATTTTCCAAAAACTGTGTCTCGTATCCGACTGTCTCTCCCTCATAACAATCCGTTTTCAAAAAGCAAAAAGAAACCGGTATCTCCTTTCCCTTTTCATCCCACAGCTCCGCCGCAAAGGCAAAACGCAAATCCCCGCTATTCCACACACGGTTCACAAGTCCCTGATAATACAGATGGAGTGCCAGCACATGCTCCCCGGCAGCAAATGTCCCCAGTTCCAAAACATTGTAATAATACTTCGTATGATATGCCGCGGCAGGTCCTTCCCCCATAAACGCTCCATCCAGATATGCCTTATAATGGTCATCGGCTGTGACCTTACAGAAAATCTTCTGTGCACGCTCTAAAGTAAAATGCCCGCGCACAAACACATGGACATTCTGAAATTCTGCCGTTTTGATGTCTTCAACAGACGGCTGTACCTGTTCCTTATGAAACAGATTAAGGGGCACAGCATCAGCAAACTCCGGTATAGTGAGCCATCTGGCATCCCACGACTCGTTTTTCTTAACTTCCTCTCCCATATTTTCCCCCATAATATATTTTCTAATAAGTAAGCAAAAACAGGGCGCCATGCGACGCCCTGTCAGATTTTTACTTATTCTTCTGACACTTCCTCAACTTCAAGTCCCAGTTCTTCCAACTGTTTTTTATCCACGATTCCAGGTGCCTGTGTCATCAGACAGGATGCATCTTTTACTTTCGGGAATGCAATGACATCACGGATGGAATCTGCGTGTACCATATGCATAACCAGACGGTCAAGTCCATAAGCCAATCCTGCGTGTGGCGGAACACCGTATTTGAATGCATCTAACAGGAATCCGAACTGCTCATGTGCGCGTTCTTTGGTAAATCCAAGCACCTCAAACATCTTCTCCTGAATGTCATCCTGATGGATACGGACGGAACCACCGCCAAGCTCTGTACCGTTTAATACGATGTCATATGCCTTTGCACGCACACTGCCCGGATCAGAATCGATCTTGTCCCAGTCCTCTTCCATCGGCATGGTAAACGGATGGTGCATTGCCATAAAACGGTTTTCCTCGTCAGACCACTCTAACAGCGGGAACTCTGTTACCCATAAAAAGTTGTACTGGTTTGGATCAAGCAGATCTAATTCTTTCGCAAGTTCAAGACGAAGCGCTCCAAGCACGTTCCATACAATCTTATTTTTGTCTGCTGCAAATAATAATAAGTCTCCCGGCTCTCCCTGCATTGCAGAAACAAGTGCCTTTAACTCATCCTCTGTCATGAATTTTGCAAAGGAGGATTTGTAAGTGCCATCTTCATTCACTGCAAGGTAAGCAAGTCCTTTTGCACCGTAGCCTTTTGCAAATTCCACCAGTTTGTCGATCTTTTTACGCGGCATGCCGGCCTGTCCTTTTGCGTTGATACCACGGACGGAACCACCATTTTCGAGTGCTCCTGTGAATACGGAGAATCCGCAGCCCTCTACAACTTTGGATACGTCACAGAGTTCCATGCCAAAACGTGTATCCGGCTTATCGGAACCGAAACGGTCCATTGCTTCCTGCCATGGCATTCTCGGCAGCGGCAGTGTCACATCCACACCGATTGCTTCCTTGAAAATATATTTGAGCAGTCTCTCGTTGACATCTAATACATCTTCCACATCCACAAATGCAAGTTCCATATCTGCCTGTGTAAACTCCGGCTGACGGTCTGCACGCAGATCCTCGTCGCGGAAACATCTTGCGATCTGGAAATAACGGTCATAACCGGAACACATTAAAAGCTGTTTGTAAAGCTGCGGTGACTGCGGCAGTGCATAAAAATGTCCCGGATGGACACGGCTCGGTACCAGGTAATCCCTTGCACCTTCCGGTGTTGATTTACATAACATCGGAGTCTCAATCTCAAGGAATCCCTCTTTTGCCATGAAGTCACGCATCAGATATGCAACTTTGCTGCGGAGCATCAGGTTCTTCTGGATATCCGGTCTGCGCAGGTCTAAATAACGGTATTTTAAACGGACTTCGTCTTTCGTCTGGCTGTTCTCCTCGATCTGGAATGGAGGTGTCTCTGCCTCGGATAAGATGCGGATATCGGTTGCGATCACTTCGATATCACCAGTCTTTAAAGACTCATTCACTGCTGCGGAACGTTTTTCAACTTTTCCGGTTACCGCGATCACATACTCACTTCTTAAACGCTCTGCCTTCTCATATCCCTCTTTGCCGACGCTCTCTTCGTTAAATACGAGCTGTAAGATACCCGAACGGTCTCTTAAGTCGATAAAGATCAGACTTCCTAAATTTCTTCTCTTCTGTACCCATCCCATGACGGTTACGGTCTCACCGATATTCTGATTTGAAACCTCGGTACATCTATGGCTTCTGTGTAAGCCTTGCATTGATTCTGCCATTACTGCAAACCTCTTTCCTTTTACTTATTAAAAAATTCTACAATCTCGAAGAGATTATTCACTCTGTCATTAAACTTTATTTATTGAAAAACTCAATGATCTCTTTGTATCCATCGGCGTCTAATTTTTCCTTCTGGAATTTTTTATTCTTGTTCATGCGGACAACCAGCACCTGTTTGCCTGCCGCACGTTCTTCCTGTGCCTTTCCGATGATCTCGCCGAGTTTTTCTGCCGGGCATCCCTTTTCGATCAGGTATGCAACTTTCGGACGCTGTGTCGGAATCGTAAATCCGCTCTCCATCAGAAGAAGGATGATACGCTCAAAACCGATGGAAAATCCACATGCCGGCACATCCTGTCCGGTAAATTTGCCAACCATCTTATCATAACGTCCACCGCCTCCACAGGCTGCGCCAAGCTCCGGCATGGAGATCTCAAAAATGGTTCCGGTATAGTAGCTCATACCACGAACCAAAGTCGGATCAAATACCATTTTAAAGGAAGCTGCTTTCGCGCCTTCCACGGTATCGATGATCTCTAAAAGATTGCGCTCCACCTCAGGATCTAAATATCCCTCCAAAGTCTTTGCAAGGTATTTGATGCCGTTCTCTGCTTCCTCAACACCTTTAAAAAGCGCAAGATATTTCTCGATCGACTCTTTTGCATAACCCTCTTTTTCAAGTTCCTCTGCCACACCGTCAAGTCCGATCTTGTCCATTTTATCTAAAATAATAAATACGGTATCAAAATCTTCCTCTGCAAATCCACTGTATGCCGCCATCGCTTTTAAGATACGGCGCTCATTGATGCGGATCTCAAAATTCTTAAATCCGAGTTTACCGATCGTGGTTGTGGTTGCTAAGATCAGCTCGATCTCTGCAAGATTCGTCGGCTCTCCGATGATATCGATATCGCACTGCATAAACTGACGGTAACGTCCACGCTGCGGACGGTCTGCTCTCCAGACATTTCCCATCTGGATTGCCTTAAACGGAGACGGAAGATCATTTGCATTATTCGAATAAAAACGAACTAACGGAACAGTCAGATCATAACGCATACCAAAATCAACTAAATCCGCTTCTTCTTTTGCTTCAGCGACTTTCAGCTTTTCACCACGCTTCATTACCTTAAAAATCAGTTTTTCATTTTCTCCACCCTGTTTATTGCTCAGGTTTGCAATATTTTCCATACAAGGTGTCTCGATCGGCGTAAAGCCGAAACTGCGGTAAGTCTCTTTGATGACTTGCTGCACATAATCCCGGATCTGCATCTCCTCCGGTAAAATATCTTTCATGCCGTTGACCGGCTTTTTACTTAATGCCATGAAATTTCCTCCATCTTCTGTCTGAATATCCTTTGCCTATTATACGTTTCACAGTTGTATACGTCAAGAACTGTCCTGTGTACAGTACAAAAAATCTTATTTTTATGTTACTTCAATGTCATTTCGTTAAGTTACAGGGTTAGCCCCTAACTGGTGGTCTAATCCAAATTTTTTCAAAAAAGTTACCAAAATTGAAGAGTTGTCAAAACAGTACCTGATGAACACCACTACTTTGAAATCCGTTTTCAAAGCAGTCTATGGAATGCCCATCGCTTCTTACATGAAAGAATACCGTATGAAGTTGGCATCGAATATGCTGTTGCAGAAAGATAAATCTATTTCGGAAATTGCCGCCGCTGTGGGATATAAAAGCCAAAGTAAATTTACATCGGCCTTCCGAGATATATTTCAGATATTACCTACTGCATATCAAGAACAAGTATCCTATACAAATGCACTTTCCTCTTTTGCTTTCCGCAAATCTTTTAACACTGTTCCTATATCTCCCAAAATAGCAATTCCCTTATCTTCAATGAATTCCGGCAAAAACTGATATTCTGAATTTACGGAAATATAATATGCATCTTTCAAACTGTTTGTCAGTTCCCAAAACGGTTCCTGTATAAACATCGGTGTCATGCGTCCTACTCCAAGTTCTATCAAGAGAATTTTTCTATCTTTGTTCTTTTGAATGTATTTTGAGATTTTCTCATATTCTTCTTCGTATTTTTTCCCTTGCAGAAAATTCCCATATCCTCTTACCCACGGAAACATTTCCGCACCACAATGAGGGCAGCGAGGAATCAGTTCATCCGGCACCATTGTCCCCTCTCCCATAGCCGCAATCATATCTGCCACAGGTTGTACGGCATCCCATGTTTCATCCTGACAGCACTGGGAACACTGGAAGAAACGATGATCTCCCTGAATCTCACTGACCTTTTCTTCCGGATAAATCTTTACAAACTGTGTATCCTGATTAGTCGTTAAGATATGAAAGTCCTTTCCCTGCAAGATTCTATCCAAATCCAGATATGGCTCTCTGATAGGGGCATTTTGTGTAGTATTTAAAAAGGTTGCCACATATCCCCAGTGTTCATTTCTTGTAGAAAACCGATGCATCATGCCGCTAAAAGCACCTTTGAATCCATACTTATCTGCAAATTTTCCAAAATGCTCACGAAAAGAAGGGGTATCACTATAATAAAAGTCACCACCTCCAGCCGCTGATAAACCGGATGCTCCGCCTACTATGATACACTCTGCCTCCTGCACTCTGCGAACAAATTCCTGAATCTGTTCCTCATAAGGAAGTGGTTTTTGTTTGCTCAACACTACAGCAGTACCGCCGGATGCATAGGTACTATAGTGTCTGGAATAGTTCATTTGTGTTTTCATTACCAAATTTTCATAACAGCTCATTTTTTTCATTCTCCTATCTCACAACTGTAATATCTTTAACCACCTTACTTAGTCTATCCTTTCCTTTCTGATTTCCTTTAACGCCACCGTAAGATCACCATCCACGCCGATGGATTTTTCT
>OHRW01000937.1_pt1 | contig 12319 bp, 9 predicted proteins | sample 1578541 | NCBI WGS metagenome assembly OHRW01 (sample SAMEA3879519, study PRJEB24766) | human gut metagenome | biome: human-associated habitat; feature: feces | place: USA | collected 1985/1987 | reverse complement strand
AAATTATTTAGTTAATTTTCAAATCTGTATCATCAAATGCATCTGCGATCGGTGCTCCAGGAGATACCATTGGGAATACCTTGTCGTCGCAGCCGATCTGGCAGTCGATAACAACCGGGATATTTAAGGAGATGGCCTCTTTTAATACAGGAGCCAGTTCTTCCTTCTGGGTCACTCTGTAAGCCTTTGCGCCCATTGCCTCTGCGATCTTTACATAATCAACAGAGTCGTTAAGTACAGTCTGGGAATAACGCTTTCCGTAATACAGAGTCTGCCACTGACGCACCATACCTAATACATGGTTGTTGATGATCAGTTCAATCACCGGGATATTGTAACGGGTAGCTGTAGCAATCTCGTTCATGTTCATACGGAAGCAGCCGTCACCTGCAATGTTGATGACCGTCTTATCCTTGCAGCCCATTTTAGCGCCAATAGAAGCGCCCAGGCCGTATCCCATGGTTCCCAGTCCGCCGGAAGTAAGGAGAGTTCTCGGCTGACGGTATTTATAATACTGGGCAGCCCACATCTGGTGCTGTCCAACCTCGGTTACGATCACAGCGTCCCCGTCGGTCACTTCATTTACAGTCTGGATAATGAAAGGACCGGTCAGTACGTTCTTGTCATAACGCAGAGGATACATATCTTTCATACGCTCAATATGAGCGATCCATTCGTCATGGTTGATCGGATCCAGATGGGTATTTAACCGGCGTAAAATGGTCTTGGCATCTCCAATGATACTTGCGTCAACCTTGATATTTTTGTTGATCTCAGCACGGTCAATATCGATCTGTAAGATCTTTGCATTTTTCGCAAATTTAGATGCATTTCCGATCACACGGTCACTAAATCTGGCACCAACTACTACTAACAGGTCTGCCTCTGTAATGCCGTAGTTGGAAGTCTTGGTTCCGTGCATACCAACCATACCTGTATACAGCTCGTCAGTACCGTCAAATGCGCCCTTACCCATTAAACTGTCTGCAACCGGCGCCTGGATCTTGTGTGCAAACACCCGCAGTTCTTCAGACGCATTGGAGATAACAGCGCCGCCGCCTACGAAGATAAATGGCTTCTGTGCCTTGCGGATCATCTCTAAAGCACGTTCCATGTCTTCTTCTCTGATAGTATCAGTCTGAGGCTCGATCTTCTCCGGCTCCTGATACTCATAATCCGTGGTAGCCGCAGTTACGTCCTTGGTAATATCTACAAGAACAGGGCCCGGTCTTCCGCTCTGGGCGATGACGAAGGCTCTGCGGATCACCTTTGCCAGCCTGTTGATGTCTTTTACAATGAAATTGTACTTGGTGATCGGCATGGTCACACCTGTGATATCGATCTCCTGGAAACTGTCCTTACCTAAGAGGCTGTTTGCCACGTTACAGGTAATAGCCACTACTGGAACGGAGTCCATGTACGCGGTAGCAATACCTGTTACCAGGTTGGTTGCACCAGGGCCGGAAGTTGCCAGGCATACGCCTACCTTTCCGGTTGCTCTGGCATATCCGTCTGCTGCATGGGAAGCGCCCTGTTCATGAGATGTAAGGATATGGGTGATCTCATTCTGGTGCTGATACAGCGCATCATATATGTTCAGGATGGCACCGCCCGGATATCCGAAAACGGTGTCTACCCCCTGTTCTTTCAAACATTCTATAACGATTTCCGCACCTGTCAATTTACTCATTTGTCCTGTGCTCCTTTACGAAATAATCCTGTATGCTGTCCTTATTTTGCCTGAAGGATAGCGCCCTTGTCACCGGAAGTTACCAGTGAAGCATATCTTGCCAGATAACCGGTGGTTACCTTAGGCTCTCTTGGCTGCCATTTAGCCTTTCTGGCTGCCATTTCTTCATCAGAAACCAGTACGTTTAACTGATGATTATCAATATCAATGGAAATGATATCTCCCTCTTCTACTAAAGCGATCGGGCCGCCTACAGCTGCCTCAGGAGAAACATGTCCAATGGAAGCGCCTCTGGAAGCTCCGGAGAAACGTCCGTCTGTGATCAGTGCTACCGTAGAGCCAAGTCCCATTCCTGCAATAGCAGAAGTTGGGTTTAACATTTCTCTCATACCAGGACCGCCCTTTGGTCCCTCATAACGGATCACAACAACATCACCGTCAACGATCCTGCCGCCCTTGATAGCTGCAATAGCGTCTTCCTCACAGTCAAAGACTCTTGCCGGTCCTTCATGCTTTAACATTTCAGGAGCAACTGCAGAACGCTTTACAACGCCTGAATCTGGCGCCAGGTTGCCCTTTAAGATAGCGATACCGCCGGTCTGGCTGTATGGATTGTCGATTGGGCGGATGACATCCGGGTTCTTGTTTACACAGTCCTTGATGTTCTCTCCAACGGTCTTTCCTGTAACAGTCATGCAGTCCAGATTTAACAGGCCCTTCTTGCTGATCTCATTCATAACAGCGTAGATTCCGCCTGCCTCGTTCAGATCTTCGATGTAGGTGTGGCCTGCAGGTGCCAGGTGGCACAGGTTTGGTGTTCTTGCGCTGATCTCATTTGCAATGTCTACGTTTAACTCAACGCCGGCCTCATGTGCAATAGCCGGTAAGTGAAGCATACTGTTGGTAGAACATCCTAAAGCCATATCCATGGTTAAAGCATTCATAAATGCTTCTTTTGTCATAATATCTCTTGGACGGATGTTTCTTCTTAACATCTCCATTACCTGCATACCTGCATGCTTAGCCAGCTTGATACGCTCAGAGTAAACAGCTGGAATGGTTCCGTTTCCACGAAGTCCCATACCAAGAACCTCTGTTAAGCAGTTCATACTGTTTGCGGTGTACATACCAGAACAGGAACCACAGGTTGGACAGGTCTTATTTTCATATTCTTTTACATCTTCTTCGGTCATCTTTCCTGCTGCGTAGGCGCCAACTGCCTCGAACATACTGGAAAGGCTGGTCTTACATCCCTTTACGTGGCCTGCAAGCATTGGGCCGCCGCTGACAAATACAGTTGGGATATTTAATCTTGCTGCTGCCATTAACAGACCAGGAACGTTCTTGTCACAGTTTGGAACCATGACTAACGCATCAAACTGATGAGCCATTGCCATACATTCTGTAGAGTCAGCGATCAGATCTCTGGTAACCAGGGAATATTTCATGCCAACATGTCCCATGGCAATACCGTCACAGACTGCAATAGCCGGGAATACAACCGGAGTACCGCCGCCCATGGCAACGCCTAATTTTACAGCTTCTACGATCTTGTCCAGGTTCATATGTCCCGGAACGATCTCATTATAAGAACTTACAATACCAACTAATGGCTTGTTCATTTCTTCTTCTGTCATACCAAGTGCATTAAAAAGAGAACGGTGAGGTGCCTGCTGCATCCCTTTTCTTACTGCATCACTTCTCATATTTTTTATCCTCCTGAAATTCTGGCACATTTTCCAGTTTTCTTTTCGGGAAAATATGCCCTTTTCTCTGAATACTTAATTAGTGGATACGCTCTGCAACCAGATCGCCCATCTGGGTGGTTCCAACCTTGGTACAGCCTTCTGACATAATATCGCCGGTGCGGTATCCGTCTGCCAGTACCTGACGTACAGCTGCTTCTACTGCCAGTGCCTCTTTGTCCAGATCACAGGAATAGCGAAGAAGCATTGCTGCGGAAAGAATAGTTGCTAATGGGTTTGCAATGTCTTTTCCTGCAATATCCGGTGCAGAACCATGGCTTGGCTCATACAGACCGAACTTGGACTCATTTAAGCTTGCTGAAGATAACATTCCAATAGAACCGGTGATCATACTTGCTTCATCAGAAAGGATATCACCAAACATGTTTTCAGTCAAAACTACGTCAAACTGTCCCGGGTTCATAACCAGCTGCATTGCACAGTTGTCAACTAACATGTGGCTTACTTCTACTTCCGGATAATCCTTTGCAACTTCATTTACAACCTTACGCCATAAACGGGAAGTGTCTAACACATTTGCCTTATCAACACTTACCAGCTTTTTGCGGCGCTTCATAGCGATCTCAAAACCTTTGATTGCAATACGGCGGATCTCATGCTCGCTGTATGGCATGGAGTCTACTGCGTACAGTTCTCCGTCCTTTTCCTCGGTGCTTCTTGCTCCGAAGTAAACACCGCCGGTCAGTTCACGCATAATGACCATATCAAAGCCGTTTCCAATGATCTCTTTCTTTAATGGGCACGCATCTGCCAGCTGCTCAAAAAGATACGCTGGACGAATATTTGCAAACAGATTCAAGCCTTTGCGGATCTTTAAAAGTCCTGCTTCCGGTCTTAACTCAGGTGCTACATCATACCATCTGGAGTTGCCAACATCACCGCCTACAGCTCCTAACAGCACTGCATCTGAATTTCTGGCTGTTTCCAGGGCTTCATCTGTCAGCGGAACACCATATGCATCAATGGAGCAGCCGCCCATTAAAATATCTGTATAATTGAACTTATGTCCGTAAACTTCTCCTACTTTATCTAATACCTTTTTAGCCTCTCTTACGATCTCCGGACCAATACCATCTCCTGGAATTGCAACAATATTATAATTCATAATTATTATCCCCTCTGTTTATTATTCCTTTTGGTTATACATTATGTAATAACTGTAATTTCTATCAATCATATCTCATTTGGGGCTTCATTTCAACTGTTCCAGGTCATTTTCCCTATGACAAAATATACATGTTTGGAATTGCCGGTATAACTTTAAATCATATTTCTACTGGATCTCACGGATCAGGCAGTACTGTTTTAAATCAAAATGCTTCTGGACAATGCCAAAAAGTTTAAAACCAAAATGTTCATACATAGGCACATTGTCCGGGTTGTGAGTCTCCAGTGAAACCATAAGATGATGCTCCTGGGCATAATGGATCACTTCTTCCATCAGGATGGCCGCCAGACCATGATGCTGCATGTCCGGATCCACTGCCAGGTAGATCACATGAAGACGTTCTTCCTGGTGAAGCTGGTCTGTCCAGCGTGAATTTAAGTAATCACGGCCTCTCATAAAATTCCACAAGGTCTTAAGGCTTGGGTCCTCTTTGATCAGATATTCATCTGTTTTCAAGCTGGCCCAGGCTTCTGTCAGATAAAAGGTAAGGGGATTATAAGGCTCTGACTCATCCGATACCACCAACAGGGAATTCATTTCCTCGCTGTCAGAATAGATCTCACAGGTTTCAATAAATTCCGTAAGATCACACTTAAAAAGCTCCGGCAGCAGTCGCTCCCTGGTCTCTTTTTCCGGTATCAGCTTGCAGTATAAAGGGTCATGGGCGAAACATTTCACCAACAGCTTTTCCAGTTTTGGCAGGTCTTCTTTCTTTACTCTGTATAACGTCTGACTTTCCATACTATATGTCTATTCTCCTTACTGTTTTTGAACGCAGCCTTCCATGGCAGCTAAAAGCTTCTCCACAGAAGATGCCATATAATCAATATCATCCCGGTAGCACTGCTCCTGGGCATTTGCCGCCTGGAGCAGGATCTTGTACTCTTCTTCCAGATCCGGTCTTTCTCCTGCTTTCTGCAGTTTATTCTTTTCCTTTAAGCTTACTACCAGATCATACAGGTTTTCGTGGTGGATAATACGGCCATAGCCCCATTTTAACCGGTCTGCCGGCTGGTTTAATACATACTCTGTAAAATAACGGAATACTTCCCGGTCAAACAGGAAGGCATACCGGTTGTTGTCGATCTCATAAACGGCTTCCAAAGCGCCTTCCGGGTCATCCTCTTTTAAGCAGCCGAGAGCCTTGTAAATGGCTTTCAGGTTTTCCCCTACTCCCTGCTGAGGGAACAGTACATCATCATGCCAGTTTAAGCGGACAAAATAGTCCTGTTCCTTGCGGAAGATATAAAGGAGGGAGCTGTTTAAGGCTGCATATTCTGCTGCCATGGCTTTTGCCTCCTCACATTTTCCTGTTTCCAGAAGATTTTTGTAAGTTTCATTGATCTTCTGGATCTGGTCATATAACTGACGTCCCAGCTCTTTTGCCTTTTTCAGGCGTTCTAACAGGACCGTCTCATTTGCCTCTGTCTTTTCACACAGCTTTCTGTCCACGCTGTCTTCCACTGCTGCAAACAGCCGTTCAAAGTCCATAGGTACTACTGCTGTATGGTCAAATGCCAGCACCAGCTTTCCATAAAGATTGTGATGGAAGCGGTAAACCGGCTCATCATAGAAATCTTCATTGTCAAACTGGGAATGATAATGGGTCTCCATAAACTCTCCATCGCTAAACTCATTTACAGAGGATGGAATACCTGCAATGGCAATGGAAAAATCATCGGACCAGGTCTGGATGGGGAAGTGGACTTCCAGGCCTTCCGGGTATGCCTCTTTAGACGGTTGGATATGTTCGGTTGCCTTCTTCATAAAGGAAGCGTATTCATAGGTACAGCGGACTGCATCCTTCTTTCCATGGGCATGGGCCGGAAGCTCGAAGTTAAAGTCTGCGATCACCTTTCCCTGCCACTCCGGATGGGCGGTAAATACCTGTTCGTAGGCACCGGTGGACCAGTCATATTTGGAGTCTACCACACCCCACTCTTCTGCTGCCATAGCACAGAATACAAGAGTTTTTCTTGGCTTATATCCCATATCGATAAAGGTCCTTGCAATTCCAAGCATCATGGCAACAGCTGCGTTGTCATCCTGGAAACCAGTAAAATAAGAGTCATAATGGGCAGACAGCATGATCATCTGCTCCGGCTCTTCTCCCGGGATCATACCGGTAATGTTATAAGACTCCCGGTCACGGATCACTGTAGACTGGGCATCAAATAATACCTGGATCTCCTTAAAATCTCCTGTATAATTTCCAGTTTTTTCCATATTTCCCATGTCTTCTTTTAAAATAGCTGCATCTGCCTGGGAAATGGAGAAAGCAGCCGCTTCTTTGGGGCCTGCAATGTCCTGGGCATTTAAGGAAGTATCATGGATCTCCCCATATCCCTGATCCTGGACAGCGATCAGCGCAGCTGCTCCCTTTAAATGAGCCTGGTAAACAGGGAAATTGATCCACCATTCTTCTCTCTGGTTGATATCGATGAGCACCAGTTTGCCTTTTACATCTATATTTTCATAATTTTCCGCTGTGCCACGTCCTAAGTAGACCATAGAAAATTCCTGAAAACCTTCTGTATGGAAATCGGTCTGGTAGGCACCTAACTGAAATTCGTATTCTTTTCCTTCTTTATCACGGTAACGAAGGACTGCGTGATGAAAGTCCCAGCTGTCCACCTTGATCTTGTCCTTCTGAACATTCTGAAGGCCCATTTCCTGCATTTCTTTTAAAAGCAGTTCGCCCGTCTCCCACTCTGCTTTAGAGCCGGCTGTGCGGTATCCAAGCACCGGATTGGTCTTTGGTTCTTCCATTCTTTTTGCAAGATCGTAAGATTTTTTTACATCAACAGCCTGTTCAAAGGCTTCTTCCCATTCCCTTAAACTGTTCATTCTTCTGTCCTCTTTCTTCTATGTACTCTTCTAATCTCTGTATGAGAACACATCTATCTCAAATGCTGCATTTATAATAACACAAAATAAGCCGCTGCAAAATGTCTTTTTACACTTTGCAGCGGCTTAAACTTCTTAAATAATATGTTTTCCCGAAAACTTACTGGGCGATCCAAGCTCCGTCTTCACCTACCAGATAATTGTCCGGTGTCATGCAGTTGGTGAGCATATCACCGTTTTCAGAGCAGTAGTAGCTCTTTCCTTCCCAGTCGATCCAGCCGGTCTTCATATAACCGTTTTCATCAAAGAAGTACCACTTTCCGCCTAATTCTTCCCACTTATTTGCAGGATAGGTGCCGTCTGCTCTGCGATACCACCATCTTCCATCCGCTTCCTGTTTCCATTCACCGGTAGTACCGGAAGCTGTATTTACATTGGATGCATTGGGATCTGCCTTAAACTGTGCTACTTTTTCTCCACTGATATAAACGCTGTTTGACTCAGTCCAGTCACCTTTTACAGTAGGATCGTACTTATTGACCGCACGTACCTTTACCATATAGGTTTCATTTGGTTTCATCATACGTTCCCTGCAGTTAGCGGAATTGGTATTGGTCTCCAAAGAAGTTCCTACGATCTTTCCTTCTCTGTATACACGAACCTCATAACTTCCTGCTGTACTGATAGCCGGCCATGTAGCAATTCCATTATCTGATAAAGTAATTCCTTCCATATCTTTCAAGCTGTTCTGGAGAGAAGAAAGGGTAACATCCAACAGCAAAACAGAGCTGGATTGCTGTCTGGTGGACTTTTTAAATTCCGCGCCGCCCTTTAATGTAACTTTATCCTTTGTAAGGGCTGTAAAATAATAATCATCATCTGCTGTCAGGGTGATCCGGATCTCCGGTGTCATATCTTCTGTCCAGTAAAATCCTTCATTTAAGATCTCGTAACCATCCACACTATAGCGGTTGCTGCTGCTTTCGATCTCAATGATCTCCTGTCCAAAATCAGTCTCCGGTTCAATATCCGCTTTAATGCTCACTGATACAGATGTGATCTTTTTTCTGCTGGCTGCATAACCTGGAAAAGCACTCATCATTGCAAGTACGCCTGCCATTGCAGCAGCGATCAGTCTTTTTTTGCTGTATGCCATTTTTATTCCTCCTTTTTCTCACAAACCATCTATGCATCAAAACAAATTTTTAATGCACACACCTGTTCAAACAGGTTTCTCTCTCTACTCTAAGGGTATCTGTTTTCCCTTATACTGTCAATAAAGTTTTCCTTACGATTTTATCAGAAAGTTTAAAGGAAATGGGGTTAAAAAAAGCTCCATCGCAATGATGAAGCTTTTTCATATGATTTTTACTTAGCATAGTCCGTTACTCTGGATTCACGGATCACATTGACTTTGATCTGTCCCGGATATTCCAGTTCGTCTTCAATACGTTTGGAAATATCTCTTGCCAGCAATACCATATCGTCATCGCTGACCTGTTCAGGAATAACCATAATACGGACTTCCCGTCCTGCCTGAATAGCAAAAGACTTATCTACGCCCTTGAAGGAATTTGTAATATCTTCAAGCTGTTTCAATCTGTTTGTATATGTTTCCAGTGTTTCTCTTCTTGCACCAGGTCTTGCAGCAGAGATCGTATCTGCAGCCTGAACGATGCAGGAAATAAGATTGGTTGGTTCTGTGTCTCCATGGTGAGACTCTACAGCGTTGATAACAACTGCAGACTCCTTGTACTTTCTACAAAGATCTGCCCCCAGCTGTACATGAGTACCTTCCATGTCATGGTCAACAGACTTTCCAATATCATGGAGTAAGCCGGCACGTTTTGCCAGACGTACATCCACACCCAGCTCAGAAGCTAAAAGCCCTGATAACTGTGCTACTTCGATCGAATGCTTTAATGCATTCTGACCATAGCTTGTTCTGAACTTCATCCGTCCTAACAGTTTTACCAGTTCTGGATGGATGCCATGGATACCAACTTCGAGGCAGGCAGCTTCGCCCTCTTCCCTCATATTGTTCTCCACTTCTTTCTGCGCTTTTTCTACCATCTCTTCGATTCTTGCCGGATGGATACGGCCGTCCACGATCAGACGTTCCAGTGCAATTCTTGCTACTTCCCTGCGGATCGGATCAAATCCGGATAAAACAACCGCTTCAGGAGTATCATCAATGATCAGTTCCACACCCGTTAAAGTCTCAAGAGTACGGATATTACGTCCCTCACGACCAATGATGCGTCCCTTCATCTCATCATTTGGAAGCTGTACTACAGATACAGTCGTCTCAGCCACATGATCTGCTGCACACCGCTGGATGGCAGTTACAACTAAATCTCTGGCTTTCTTATCAGCTTCTTCTTTTGCCTTGTTCTCAAGTTCTTTGATCAGCTTTGCTGTATCATGCTTTACGTCTTCTTCAACAGATTTTAAAAGATATTCTTTTGCCTGTTCGGAGGTAAGACCGGAAATTCGTTCCAGTTCCTGTATTCCCTGCTCATACTGGGCTTCCACCTCTGCGGTACGTTCACCGAGAATGTTTTCCCTTCTGACCAGATCAGCCTCCTTCTTTTCAAGGGCATCTGCCTTTTTTTCAACGTTTTCTTCTTTGCTTAATACACGCTTCTCGTAACGCTGAAGTTCTGCTCTTCTTTCCTTGGTTTCTTTTTCCAACTCATTTTTTGTCTTTAAAGATTCTTCCTTGGCTTCCAGGAGAGCTTCTCGCTTCTTTGTTTCTGCAGTCTTTAATGCTTCATCTATTATCTCTCTGGCTTTTTCTTCTGCACTTCCTACTTTACTGTCATACTGCTTGCGCTCATAGGAACGGCCTGCAGAATGTGCAATAAAACCAGCAATAATAGCCGCGATTACCGCGCCGATCAAAACAGGAATTATGATCTGCAACACAGGAGCACCTCCTTATATTTAGTTTTCATTGTACGAAATACAACATATTAATTTTATACTTTTTTCAGAATTGTGTCAAGTATATTCCTCTTATTTTCCCGTTGTACCGACAACATAAACAAAAGACAGCCGGGTCTTCTTTAATAATCTGCCACATCCCTCAAAACTCGACTGATCACCTCAAAGGAGAAGCCTTTCCGTCCTAAAAAAGCTGCCAGCTTCTGTATCTCTTTTTTATCTTCCGGGATTCTTCCCCCGGTCTTCTTTTTTAAAAGGGCACGGACTGTTTCTTCCTCGTCTACAGGATTTTCTTCTAACATCTGGCGGATCTGATCCCGGTCTACTCCCTTTTGCTGCAGTTCATAGGTGATCTGCCGTTTGCTCTTTCTTCCTTTATTTACATGGATATAATTTTCTGTATAGGCATTGTCATCAATAAAGTGGTATTCCTGAAGAAATGAAAGTACACGCTCCGTAACTGACTGTGAATAACCGTCATCTTTTAATTTCTTTATCATCTCCGCCTGTGTACGGCCCTGTGACTGAAGAAGATATAATGCCCGGTCCCTGGCTCTTTTAAGAAGTATTTCTTCTTCGATCATTTCATATGTTTTTGCAGGAAGATCATTTCCCTCTTCTATATGAAAGCGGGCTGCTTCGCTTTTATATAAAACAAATGCAAAGTCTCCCTCCAGGAAGACTTTGCATTTTCTCTTATCTACAGGCACAACTGCCTTAACGATCATTCTTCTTCAGCCTCACCAGCCATCAGCTCTTCTTCTGTGCCTTCCGGAAGAATGGAACCGGTCAGTTCTTCCTCTTTCTTAGCTGCCTCTCTTGCCTGTGCCTCTGCTTCTTCAGCACCTGGCAGATTATACTTTACACGTACCTGGGCTTCGATCTCTTCACAGATCGCAGGATGAGAAAGAAGGTACTGCTTTGCGTTCTCACGTCCCTGTCCGATCTTGGAGCCATCATAAGCGAACCATGCACCGCTCTTTTCTACAATATTCTCTTTTACAGCAAGATCTAAGATATCGCCTTCCTTGGAAATTCCCTTACCAAACATAATATCAAATTCTGCCTCTTTAAATGGCGGAGCGATCTTATTCTTTACAACCTTTACGCGGACACGGTTTCCTACTACTTCGCCGCCCTGCTTTAATGTCTCGATCCTGCGCACATCCATACGGACGGAAGAATAGAACTTAAGGGCACGACCACCAGTAGTAACTTCCGGATTTCCGAACATAACGCCTACTTTTTCACGCAGCTGGTTGATAAAGATAACGATACAGTTGGACTTGCTGATGATGGCAGTCAGTTTTCTTAATGCCTGGGACATGAGACGGGCCTGAAGACCTACGTGGGAGTCACCCATCTCACCATCGATCTCAGCTTTTGGAACCAGGGCTGCTACAGAGTCCACGATCACAATATCTACTGCACCGGAACGTACCATAGTCTCTGTGATCTCTAAAGCCTGTTCCCCGTTATCCGGCTGTGAAATATACAGATTATCAATATCTACCCCGATATTTTTTGCATAAGCCGGATCCAGTGCATGCTCTGCATCAATAAATCCTGCGATTCCGCCACGCTTCTGCACTTCCGCTACCATATGCAGAGCTACGGTTGTTTTACCGGAGGATTCAGGGCCATATACTTCGATGATTCTTCCCTTAGGCACACCACCTACACCCAGGGCGATATCCAGACTCAAAGAGCCTGTGGGAACTACTTCCACGTTCATTTTCGCGCTGTCGTCACCCAGTTTCATAACGGCACCTTTGCCGAACTGTTTTTCAATCTGGCTTAAAGCCGCGTCCAATGCTTTTTGTTTATCTTCAAATTTGATTTCGTCTTTGCTGTCTTTTGCTTTTGCTGCTGCCATGCCGCAACCACCTTTCCAAATAAATC
>OHRW01000926.1_pt1 | contig 12412 bp, 16 predicted proteins | sample 1578541 | NCBI WGS metagenome assembly OHRW01 (sample SAMEA3879519, study PRJEB24766) | human gut metagenome | biome: human-associated habitat; feature: feces | place: USA | collected 1985/1987 | reverse complement strand
AAAATATTTTTAAATACCTCTTGTAAATTAAAGAAAGGCGTGTTAATATCTATTTAAAGAAAATTTTAAATAGGTAAGAGATATGGGAGAAACAAATATTTTTAAAGTGTTAGCAGACAGTCAAAGAAGAGATATTCTTACTATGCTAAAGAATGGACGATTAAATGCTGGAGAGATTGCGGAAGAATTGCAAATTACACCAGCGGCACTTTCTTATCATTTGAAACTATTAAAGAGTGCCGATTTAGTATCTGAATATAAAGAAAAAAACTTTGTTTATTATGAAATCAATACTACAGTTTTTGATGAATTAATTATATGGGTTAATCAGTTTGGAGGAAAAAAGAGATGAAAAAAATAATGTGGATAGTAGCAATGATTCCAGTTGTAGTCACAAGTGTGGTACTACAGTTTATGCCGGATGTTATACCTATGCATCATGATTTGGAGGGAAATACTGACAGATGGGGAAGTAAAACAGAAAGTCTTATTTTTCCGATAATAATTTTGTTTATTACACTATTTTGGCATTTGCTAATCAATGTATTTGAAAAAAAATCAATAACAGCAAAAACTGAAAAGGAACAAATGGAAGCAAAATCTTCTGCAAAAGTATTGTGTGTTGTAGGACTTTCGCAGGCTATAATGTTCGGTATTATGCACTGTTTTATTCTTTACTCTTCATGGATACAAGCAAATACGGGTAGTTCTCAGGCTGCTATTGATATTGCAAAAGTTTCCTGTATTTTATGTGGCATTCTGTTTATTGTATTAGGAAATTTTATGACAAAAGCAAAACGAAATGCGGTAGTAGGACTTCGAACCGTTTGGAGTATGCATAATGACGATACGTGGAGAAAGAGTAATCGCTTTGGTGCAATATGTATTATTGTTACCGGTCTATTGACTATCATTACATCTATATATACAAGTGGAATGACTGGGACAATATTTATGTTGATTTATTTATTATTAGCAACGGTTGTAGCAGTTATATATTCGAAAAAGGTGTATGATAAGGAAATTGACAAATGATTTTTAGTTATGTGGAGAAAGTGAAACTTTCAGTTTCATGTTGCTTTTAATAATTGAATATTGAATGATTTTACATAGCCGTTAAGGAGTAATTTTTGCTCCCTAGCGGCTTATTTTATTTTCAAAGTAGGAGGTGAGAAAATTGAAAATTAGAAAGGTTGATGACAAACCGATGGTCATTCACACCAAGGAGAAAGCCAAGATTCATGCCCACGAACCGAAGGAAGCCAAGATTAAGGGGAGTAACATCTATACAGTAGAGAGAGGTCCTAAGACAGCTGGTGCAAAGGTAACTGATACGGATAGAAAGAAGTCCTATCGCAAGAGTACCATTCATCAGTCAGAATCGAAGAATAAGAGACTATCAAGATTTAAGCGAAACTATAGAGAATCAAACACTTCCATCAAGACCAAGAACACGAATCTTCACATTGCAGGAAGAACAGGAGCACTTGTAGCCGGGGCAGTAACGGAGCAGGTGGAGGGCGGGCAGGAGGTATCGCAGGTAGCATATCTTGCATATGAATCAAGCCGACCTGTTACCGGAACTGCTTCTAAGGGTGCAGCACTTTTTAGAAAAAAGGCGGCAGCCGAGGCAAAGAAGCGTATCAAAAAGGTAGAGGCAGGAAAGAAGCTGGCAAAAAAGACAGCAAAGAAAGCTGCCAAAGATACTGCCAAGACTGTAGCTAAAGAGACGGCAAAAGAAACAGCAAAGACAACTGCCAAGGTTGCAACAAAAACTGCGACAAAGGCAGCTGCTACAACGGCAGGAACAGCGGTTGCACCGGGAGTTGGTACTGCAATCGGCATGGCAGCCGGATATGCTGCAGGTGTGTCCATAGAGGTCAAGGATGAAAAGATGACCAACCGGAGCAGGAAGATAAAGTACTTTCTGGATAAGATGAAAGCACAGGAGAATCAGACAGACAGTGTGGCAAAGCTGGTAAGGGATCTGATTGTGCGAAAAGCGATTACCTGGGTAAAGGCCGCTGCACCGATTATCGGATTGGTGCTTTTATTACTTGTTCTTGTAGTTGCCATGATTGCTGTTCCGGTGATAGCAATCCTTTACAATTCTCCATTTGCTTTATTCCTGCCACCACTTGAATCAGGAGATACCGTGCAGTCAGTAACAAGTGCCTATGTGCAGGAGTTTAACGAGGAAGTGAAAGAAAAGGCTGATGAACATGCTGACTGTGATATTGGTGAAATAGTCTATGTAGATTACGAGGGCATGGATGAGAATCCAAGCAACTACTATGACATCATGGCTGTATATATGGTCAAGCATGGTGTCGGTGATACGGCAACGGTAATGAATGACACTTCAAAGGGCTGGCTCAAGGATGTGGTGGATGATATGTGTTCCTATACTACAAGCACGGGCACAAAGGAAGTGCAGGAAACAGACGAAAGCGGAAACGTGACAACGGTTACGAAGACGGTTTTATCTGTAAATGTCACACTGAAATATTATCGTGACATGATTTCGATTTACTGCTTTGATTCGAATCAGACAGAACTGATTGGACAGATGATGAGCAGTGAATTTATGGGACAGCCGGGTATCGGTGGAAATACAGATGGAAATGTGGCTGGAGGCGACACCGGAGGGGGCACAGGCCAGACAGTCAGCTCGATGACAGAGGAAGAGATAAACGTTGCACTGACCGGAATAACCGACAACAGACAGAGGTCGGTATGTTCATATGCACTTCACAGAGTGGGGTACCCATACAGCCAGGAAAAGAGAAACAGCGGAAGCTATTACGACTGCAGCTCGCTTGCATATTATTCATGGAAAGATGCAGGAGCGGATATCAGCTATGGAGGAGCAACAACAGCTGCGGCAGAAGCGCAGGGACTTGACCAGGCAGGAAAGACTGTATCATTTGACCAGCTTCAGCCGGGAGACCTTATATTCTACAGCTTCGCAGGCAACGGCAGATATAAAAATATCAGCCATGTAGCAGTATATGTGGGAAATGGCAGAGTGGTTGAGGCTCTGAATGAGAGACTTGGTGTGGTGTACCGTGACGTAAAGAGTACAGGAAAGATTGTGATGATAGGAAGACCGTAAAAATATGTGATAAGGGAAAGGAGACAAAACAATGCATTATGAGAAAAACAACAGAATATTTGAAAGAGGCCAGACATTCCACAACTTCAACGGTCATGATTATATGGTCCTTGAAGCTTTGTCGCCAAACAACCTGATTGTGGCAGACTTGAAAGATGCTTCCATTACGGTAGCTCTTGGAGTGGAAGAGTACAAAAGATTTCCAAAGGATGTAGAACCGGACCGTGATAATACTACAGTGGCAGTTTCATGGGAAAATGGAATCTATCTCGGCAGAAAACTGTCAGAAACCAACTTCAAAGCATACAAAAAGAAATATGGAACTCTTGAAAAGACAGAGGATATCATGGATTACAGGGCAAAGCCTAAGCAAAAGTTTAATTTCTATGACGACATGTCAAAGGATGATGACGTGCCGATTAAAATCAGGAGTGAGTTTATGCATCAGATGTATGAGGAGTTCGGCACACTTGAGGAGAATGAGTTTTACGACAGGCTGGATGATGGCAGATATGATGCAGGATTTAATAAAATACAGGTAAAGGAAGAGAGGAGCAGGTGAGAACGATAGGAATTGAAGGCGGATATCAGATGGAAAAGGAATTTGATGTCGAGATAAAGGAAATACTCTCCAGAGTAGAAAAAGTAAAGGCCAAGTCACTTGACGAAGCAATAAATAAAGCAATGGATATGTATTTTTCAGAAAAAATAGTCCTGGACGCACAGGATATGAAGGACGTTGATTTTAAGCCATACAGCGAAAATCAGCGTCCTTCTTCATTTATAAAAGAAGAAGGAGGAAACAGGCATGGGCGTTGATATGAAGGTCAAAGCGATATATGATTCTGAAATCCTGCGTCCTTTTTTAGTACGTAATAGTATCAATCTTGTGTTTCTCTTTATTAAGACTCTCAGAAATTTCATATATGACACAAAGAACCACCAAGGCAGAAAGGTGGTTCTTATATTTTGCAGTGAATGAATCAATTATTTTGTGATGATATCACAGAAAATAATTTACCTTTTGCTTATAATGTAGCTACAAATTAAGTAAGGAGGTAGTCTAAATGAGATTAAAAGATAAAGTTGCAATCATTACGGGTGGCAGTCGTGGTATAGGATTTGCTACAGCTGATAAATTCTTGAAGGAAGGTGCTTCAGTTGTGTTGGCAGCAAGTTCACAGGAATCAGCAGATGTTGCTGTAGATAAATTAAAAGAAAAATATCCCAATGCAATAGTTGCTGGAATTAGTCCAAATCTGGCAAGCATGGAGTCTGTCAGAAAGGCTTTTAAAGAGGCAACTGAAAAATATGGATGTGTCGACATACTGGTAAATAATGCAGGAATTTCAGAAAATACCTCATTTATGGATTATACAGAGGAGACTTTTGATAAAGTCATTGACCTAAATGTAAAAGGAGTATTTAATACTACTCGTGTAGCAGCAGAATGTATGGTGGCAAGAGGCAAGGGTGTCATTCTCTCAACTTCTTCCATGGTGAGTATTTCGGGACAGCCAAGTGGGGTTGCTTATCCGGCATCGAAGTTTGCAGTAAACGGATTGACTGTATCATTAGCAAGAGAACTAGGACCTAAAGGTATTCGTGTTAATGCTGTTGCACCTGGGATTACAGAAACTGATATGATGAAAGCTGTGCCAAAGGAAGTTATCGAACCTATGATTGAAAGAATTCCATTGCGTCGTCTTGGACAGCCAGAAGATATTGCCAATGCGTTTGTGTTTCTTGCATCAGATGAGGCGAGTTACATTACAGGTGTTATATTAAGTGTAGATGGTATGGCAAGAAGTTAATTTAATGTGGTATGGTGATGTAATCACGGAAAACAAATGAATTTAAGACTATAACAAAGCTACAAAAAGAAAAAGATAAGGAGGACTGTAAAATGTCTGCTATTAATATCAATAAAAATAATTTTGAGAACAAAGTACTGAATTCCGATAAAACCGTTCTTTTAGATTTTTGGGCATCTTGGTGTGCGCCTTGCCGTAGGGTAGTACCTATTGTAGAGGAGATTGCAGATGAGCGTAGGGATATTAAAGTTGGAAAGATTAATGTAGATGAAGAGCCTGAACTGGCAAATAAGTTCAGTATTATGAGCATTCCGACTTTAGTGGTTATGAAGAATGGGAAGATTGTACAGCAGGTTTCAGGGGCAAGACCTAAGAATGCGATTTTAGAAATGCTTTAGGGAGGTGTGCTAATGGGATTTTTTGATTTCTTTAAACAGTCGAATATTAATCAAGGCATAGAAGAATATAAAATGACTGCTGGTGCAGTTCTGCTGGATGTCCGTACTCCGCAGGAATATCAGGAAGGACATATACCAGAAAGTAAAAATGTGCCGTTGCAGCAACTAGACAATATTGTTTCTGTAGCGAAGAATAAGGATATCCCTCTGTTTGTATACTGTTATTCCGGTTCCCGGAGCCGTCAGGCAACTAGGATGTTGCAACGAATGGGATATTCTAAAGTAAATAATATCGGTGGCATTGCAGCTTACTCAGGAAAGGTGGAAAAATAAGATGAAGGTAATAATCGTAGGAGGTGTAGCCGGAGGAGCTACAGCCGCAGCAAGAATACGCAGACTGAATGAGCATGCTGAAATTACTGTGTTTGAAAGATCCGGATACATATCCTATGCAAATTGTGGACTTCCATATTATATTGGAGACGTGATCACAGACCCGGAAGAACTTACCCTACAGACACCAGAGAGTTTTTTTAAACGCTTCCGTATTAACATGAAAATTCATCATGAAGTTATCTCCATACATCCGGAACGTAAAACGGTTTCAGTGAAAAATTTAGAAAACGGTGAAATATTTGAAGAAAACTATGATAAGCTGATCCTCTCTCCAGGTGCAAAGCCAACACAGCCGAGACTTCCCGGAGTAGGTATTGATAAACTTTTTACACTTCGTACTGTAGAAGACACTTTTCGGATAAAGGAATATATAAATAAGAATCATCCAAAATCGGCTGTATTGGCAGGTGGCGGTTTTATTGGTCTGGAACTGGCAGAAAATTTGAGGGAGCTTGGCATGGATGTTACGATTGTCCAGCGGCCTAAGCAGCTGATGAACCCTTTTGACCCGGATATGGCATCCATGATCCATAATGAAATGAGAAAGCATGGGATAAAACTGGTACTGGGCTATACAGTAGAAGGATTTAAAGAAAAAGACAACGGAGTGGAGGTTCTGTTGAAAGATAATCCATCCCTTCAGGCTGATATGGTAGTTCTGGCAATCGGAGTCACACCAGACACAGTATTAGCAAAAGAAGCCGGTCTTGAACTTGGCATCAAGGAAAGTATTGTAGTGAATGACAGAATGGAAACCTCTGTACCGGATATTTATGCTGCAGGTGATGCAGTTCAGGTAAAACATTATGTTACGGGTAATGATGCGCTGATTTCTTTGGCAGGACCAGCCAATAAACAGGGCAGAATCATCGCTGATAATATTTGTGGCGGTGATAGTCGTTACCTGGGCAGTCAGGGAAGCTCCGTTATAAAAGTGTTTGATATGACAGCAGCCACTACAGGTATCAATGAAACCAATGCCAAAAAGTCAGGATTAGAGGTAGATACAGTAATTCTTTCTCCTATGAGTCATGCCGGTTACTATCCTGGTGGAAAAGTGATGACCATGAAGGTGATTTTTGAAAAAGAGAGCTATCGTTTGCTTGGCGCTCAGATTATTGGATATGAAGGAGTTGATAAACGTATTGATGTGCTGGCAACAGCAATTCATGCGGGGCTGAATGCAACCCAGTTGAAAGATCTGGATCTGGCATATGCACCACCCTATTCTTCTGCCAAGGATCCGGTAAACATGGCTGGATTTATGATAGACAATATTGCAAAAGGAACATTAAAGCAATGGCATTTGGAAGATATGGACAAGATTTCTAAAGATAAAGATGTGGTGTTGCTAGATGTGAGAACTGTAGGTGAATTCAGCATGGGGCATATTGATGGATTCAAAAACATACCTGTAGATGAACTGAGAGAACGAATTAGTGAAATTGAGAAAGGAAAACCTGTGTATCTGATATGCCAGAGTGGTCTGCGCAGTTATATTGCGAGCCGTATTCTGGAAGGAAATGGCTATGAAACGTATAATTTCTCTGGCGGATTTCGCTTCTATGATGCAGTGGTCAATGACCGTGCGCTGATTGAAAGGGCATATGCATGTGGTATGGATTATTAAAAAATAATCACGATATTTTTATAATTTTCTTATAGCATAAAAAGATCCCCTATTTATTAGAATGACTTTCATAATTCTGATAAATGGAGGATTCTTCTTTATATGTTACAGAAAAACAGTTTTATGACCTTTGGAGTGTTTCCAGTCTTTTTGGATCAAGGATTGTGATTTTGCCGCGGGAGAGTTTGACGAGACCCTCGCCTTGAAAGTATCGAAGCATTCGAGTGATAACTTCCCTGTGGGAACCAAGATGATTAGCAATCGTCTCATGAGTGATTTTCAGCTCGTTTGTTCCTTCGATAGAGGCCTCTTCTAAAAGAAATGAAGCAACACGCTTATCCAAACTCTTCCACATGATCTGTTCAATCAGCCACATGACATCAGAAAAACGGGTAGCCATTAATTCATTGGTATAGTTTGCGACGGGAGCCGATTCCTTCATGATGTCCTTATAGATTTCAGCAGGGATGATCCAAAGATCAGTATCTTTTTCTGCTTCAATGGTTACTTCAAATTGAATGGATCGCATGATACATGAGGCGGATAAAAGACACATATCCATATCGAACAGACGGTAGAGTGTAATCTCTCGTCCTTCATCTGAAAGTATGTAAGTTCGAAGCTGCCCGGATTTAATCAGTAATAATCCGGTACAATCCATGTTCCCGTTGTGAATGATTGTTCCTTTTTTCACATGCTGTGTGATCAAATTGTCTGAAATTAGTTTTTTCTGTGCTGTATTTAAGTCATTCCATAGTGGAAAATAATTTTCGAAGCTCATAATAGTTATCTCCTTTATGAACATAGTATACTTGCTTTTTTAAGATGCGTCAATCGAATAATTGACATATGCCCTTTATAGGACTATTATATAAGAAAAGCGAGAAAGGAGCAATTTCATGCCGAGACCGGTAAAATGCAGAAAAGTCTGCCATTTCCCAAATGTTTTAGAATTTCTTCCGGCAGATGATACTGAGAAAAAAATGCCCATTGTTCTGACGGTAGATGAGTACGAGACAATCCGTCTTTTGGACAAGAAAGGTTACAGTCAGGAGCAGTGTGCAGAATCTATGAAGATCGCAAGAACGACGGTCCAACGGATTTACGAGATTGCCAGAAAGAAAATAGCAGATGCTCTCATTGATGGACATCCGCTTAAAATTGAGGGTGGGGATTTCATAATCTGTGACGGTCAGAGCAGCGACTGCAGCTTTGGAGGATGTTACAAACATGAGATTTATCAAAAATATGCAGTAGAAAAAGGAGAAGGTATCATGAGAATAGCAGTAACATATGAAAATGGACAGATTTTCCAACACTTTGGACACACAGAGACATTTAAGATTTACGATGTAGAGGAAGGAAAAGTGCTACATTCAGAAGTAGTAGATACGAATGGAAGCGGACATGGTGCATTGGCAGGAGTTCTTAATGCATTAAATGCCGATGTTTTGATCTGCGGCGGAATCGGAGGAGGTGCTCAGACTGCGTTAGCGGCAGCGGGCATTAAGCTTTTTGGCGGAGTTTCAGGAGATGCGGATAAAGCAGTAGAAGCTTTTATCAATGATACGCTTGATTATAATCCGGATGTGAAGTGTTCTCACCATGAGCACAACCATGGGGAAGGACATACGTGTGGTGAGCATGGATGCGGAAGCCATAGCTGTCATTAAGAAGAATAAAAAATACAACACGAAAGGATGCGTCAAGGTAATGCCAGAATTATCGTGATTCATCCTTTTGTATTTGGAATGATTATTTTTCTTTCCCTACTTGTCGAAAGTAATGGATGGAATGTATAATATTGTTAATGATCCAGAGATATTTATTTTGGAAACAGCTTAATCAATTTGGAGGTATAAAATGAAAGCACATAAATATTGGTCAATCGGAGCAATAGTTACAATGGTTGGAACTTTTTATACAGGATATAAAGGGTTAAAAGCAGCACACAAATACTTTGCATTTGGCTCTCTGTTATGCATGATTATGGCAGTCTATTCTGGTCATAAAATGATTTCAGGTAATAAAAGAACAAGAAAACAGGTGGAAAATACAAAAGCGGAGGAATAGTAAATGTTAGAGTTAGGAATAAAAGCACCGGATTTTGAATTGCCGGATCAGAACGGAGAAATGCATAAATTAAGCGATTATGCAGGAAAAAAAGTAATCTTATATTTTTATCCAAAGGATAATACACCAGGATGTACGAAGCAGGCATGTGGCTTTTCTGAGCGTTATCCACAGTTTACTGAGAAGGGCGCTGTTATTCTCGGAGTAAGCAAGGACTCTGTAGCGTCTCATAAGAGATTTGAAGAAAAATACGGACTGGCATTTACGCTATTAGCAGATCCGGAGCGTAAAGTTATTGAAGCATATGATGTCTGGAAAGAAAAGAAAAATTATGGAAAAGTATCTATGGGTGTAGTAAGAACTACATATCTTATTGATGAGCAGGGAATCATTATAAAGGCAAATGATAAAGTCAAGGCGACAGATGATCCTGAAAATATGCTTAAGGAATTGGCATAATGAAGATTATTTTATCACCTGCAAAAAAGATGATTGTAGATACCGATAACTTAGCACCGGTTGAACTGCCTGTCTATATTGATAAGACAGCAGAAGTATTAAACTGGATGAAAAGCAAATCAAAAAAAGAACTGAAAGCTATCTGGAAATGTAATGACAAGATTGCAGAGCAGAACTTTAACAGATTGGAAAATATGGATATATACCATATGCTCACACCGGCTGTTTTATCATATGAAGGAATTGCTTTTCAATATATGGCACCATCCGTGTTTGAAAATAGTCAGTTTGAGTATGTACAAAATCATTTGAGAATATTATCAGCTTTTTATGGTGTTTTAAAACCTATGGACGGAGTAACGCCATATCGCTTGGAAATGCAGGCAAAGGTCGAAATAGGAGATGCAAAAAATCTGTATGAGTACTGGCATGATATGCTGTATCGTTCAGTAATTGATGAAAGCAGAATTATAATTAATCTTGCATCAAAGGAATATTCTAAATGTATAGAAAAGTATCTTACACCGAAGGATAAATATATTACAATTTCATTCTGCGAACAAGCTGGAAATAAACTGGTAACAAAAGGTACTTATGCTAAGATGGCTCGTGGTGAGATGGTTCGATTCATGGCGGAAAATGATATTGAAAATCCTGATGATATAAAAAAGTTTGACAGGCTTGGTTATATATTCAGGACTGATTTATCATCAGATAGTAAATATGTTTTTGAACGCAAAATAGCATAATTATTTTAAGTTATCAAGAGAATATAATTTGAAAATAATAACTATTACTAATTTTATATTATAAGATAACCTGTAATAAAAAAGAGGACATATGGATTTATACATATCCATATATCCTCTTTTTTATTGATATTAATCTACAAGCTTGTCAAGCTCCTTGATATACTCAGTTTCACTTGATGTTTTATGAGTAGACTGTTTTGCATACAATCCGACAGAAGTCTGTGATTTCTTAATTGCCTGCATGGTTCCAGCACCGGCAACACAACCTCCAGGACAAGCCATACCCTCAAGCAGATATCCGGGATACTTGCCTAAAGTTGCAAGTTTAAGAAGCTGACGGCATTCCTTTAAACCTTCTGCGTTTGCTACCTTTACCTCCTGATCCGGATGATCACGCTTTATGACATTAACAACAGCCTGTGCCACACCTCCTGCGACTGCAAAGTTTCTTCCGTCTGTTGAAGCATCGCTGACACCTGCAGGATCTTCCTCGATGTTTTCAAGGTCCACATGCTTTGCGGAAAAAATACCGGTCATCTCTTCGAAGGTGAGTACAAAGTCCACTTCGCTTCGTACACTGCGTCGCATAGCTTCAAGTTTTTTGGCAGCACATGGTCCGATAAATACCACGCGCGCATCTGGATTATGCTGCTTTATAAGACGTGCAGTGAGTGTCATAGGTGTAAGTGCCATTGAGATACATTTTGCATGCTCAGGGAAGAGTTTTTTAGCCATGACTGACCATGCCGGACAACATGAGGTTGCCATGAAAGGAAGTTCATCCGGTACCTCTTTTAGGAAGTCCTCGGCCTCCTGCTTGGCACAGAGGTCTGCACCTATAGCTACTTCAAATACATCTGCAAAACCAAGAGCCTTCATGGCTGCACGTAGCTTTCCGGGAGTAACTTTTGGACCAAACTGTCCAACAAATGCAGGAGCAACTGCAGCATAGACCTTTTCACCGGACTGTATAGCTCTGATAGTCTGGAAAATCTGGGATTTATCAGCAATCGCACCAAAAGGACAGTTGACAAGGCATTGTCCGCACGAAACACACTTGTCATAATCGATATTTGCTTTGCCGTTTTCGTCAGAAGAAATGGCATCCATGCCACAGGCCTTTGCACATGGACGTTCCTGAACAATAATTGCATTATATGAACATACGCTTGCACAGCGACCACACTTTATGCATTTTTCCTGGTCAATTATAGATTTTCCGGTTGTGCGATCCAGCGATATGGCATCTTTTGGACATACCTCCATGCATGGATGAGCCAGACATCCCTGACAGCCGTCTGTAACATGTACTCTTTTTTCAGGGCATGCATTACAGGCAAATTTTATAACATTGATAAGAGGCGGTGTATAGTAGGTTTCATCTTTGTCGGCAGCCTCGATTCCATCTGATATAGGTGAATGCTCTGCAGCACTGCGGTAAGGCAGACCCATTGCCAGACGAAGCCTCTCTCCGACTATGGCACGCTCCAAAAATACATCGTTCCTGAAATTTCCTTTTTCGCCAGGAATAATCTTGTATGGAAGAGCTTCCATACGTTCTTTAACAGGCCATTCTGTATGATAAGCCATACGTGCAACCTCAGTAAAGATTTTATGTCTGATTTCCTGAATTCGGGTTTCGACACCTCTCATTATTGATTCCTCCTTATAAAATAAAATCTCAATTTTCCTTATTGTATCAGATAAAATAAGCATTCTCAATAAATAGGCTGTACTTTTTATGATACATAAATACTAGATATTTAATGAATTTT
>OHRW01000915.1_pt1 | contig 12493 bp, 13 predicted proteins | sample 1578541 | NCBI WGS metagenome assembly OHRW01 (sample SAMEA3879519, study PRJEB24766) | human gut metagenome | biome: human-associated habitat; feature: feces | place: USA | collected 1985/1987 | reverse complement strand
GCTTTTGCGCTCATTATACCATATGTAATTACTGTGGCTGCTTTCCGATGTAAGCAAGGATACCACCATCAACATAAAGAATATGTCCGTTAACGGCATCTGAAGCTTCTGAAGCAAGGAATACAGCTGGACCAGCTAATTCTTCTGGCTTTAACCATCTGTTAGCAGGTGTCTTAGCACAGATGAACTGATCGAATGGGTGTCTAGAACCATCAGCCTGTCTTTCTCTTAATGGAGCTGTCTGAGGTGTCTCAATGTAACCAGGTCCAATACCATTACACTGGATATTGTACTGACCATACTCAGAACAGATATTTCTTGTGAGCATCTTAAGACCACCCTTAGCAGCAGCGTAAGCTGATACTGTTTCACGGCCTAACTCTGACATCATAGAGCAGATGTTAATAATCTTACCGTGACCTCTTTCGATCATTGATGGAATAACTGCCTTAGATACGATAAATGGTGCATTAAGGTCAACGTCGATAACCTGTCTGAATTCAGCAGCTGTCATATCGCACATTGGAATTCTCTTAATAATACCAGCGTTGTTAACAAGAATATCGATAGGAGCTACATCCTTAGCAATCTGAGCTACCATAGCATTAACCTGTTCTTCGTTAGTTACGTCACAAACATAACCATGAGCATCGATACCAGCTTCCTTATAAGCTGCTAATCCCTTATCTACTAATTCCTGCTTAATATCGTTAAATACGATTGTTGCGCCAGCCTTAGCCATTCCGCTAGCAATAGCGAAACCGATACCATAAGAAGCACCTGTAACTAAAGCAACTTTTCCTTCAAGTGAAAAATTTACTGACATTTTAAAATCTCCTTTTCTCTTAATATATATCAATGAACTCCAGAATTTAAATGTATAACATGTTTATTATGCATTATATTCTATGAGAATCATTCTAACAAAAATATTATAGTCATCAGCACCTTTTAGATACGTCCTGATTATCTAAGGTCCTTCATATCAACATCATCCATATCATCGAAATCCTGGTTTTCACCAACCATACCCCAGATGAATGTATAAGCATGAGTAGCTGAAGCTGAATGAATAGACCAGCTTGGTGATATAACAGCTTCTTCGTTTCTCATAACGATATGTCTTGTTTCTGTTGGTTCTCCCATATAATGGAATACAACTGCATCTTCTGGAACCTCAAAGTAAAGATATACTTCCATTCTTCTGTCATGTGTATGACATGGCATTGTGTTCCATACGCTACCTGGTTCAAGACAAGTCATACCCATCTCTAACTGACAGCTTTCAACCTGTCCAGGAAGAATATACTTGTTAATAGTTCTATGGTTTGCACTTTCAAGACATCCAAGTTCTTTCTTGTTCTCAGGTAAAATATCCTTAGCTGGATCAATAAATACTGTAGGATATGTCTTATGTGCTGGTGCACTGTTAAGATAAAACTTAGCTGGATTCTTAGGATCTTCACTCTTAAATGAAATATCCTTAGCACCCATACCTATGTACATGCCATCTTTATACTTAAAATTATATTCCTTGCCATCAACAGTAACTGTTCCGTTACCACCGATATTGATGATACCCATCTCTCTTCTTTCAAGGAAATACTTAGCTCTTAATTCTGCACCTGCCTCAAGAACAAGTTCTTTGTTAACTGGTGTTGCAGCTCCAACTATGATTCTGTCAATCTGGCTATAGATTGTCTTAATCTCATCAGCAACGAATAAATTCTGAATTAAAAAGTCATGTCTTAATCTGTCTGTGTCATAATTCTTGACATCAGCAGGATTAGCTCCTGGTCTTACTTCCATCTTACTCAATTCTCCTTTTCTCTTATATAATTATGATATCAGAGACAAAAAAATTCTGCCACTTACATCAATTATCCTTTTGGATATAATAATAACATCATTTAAACATTTTTACAACTAATAATTCTCTTAATAAGCGTATATGTATCAACAATTTGATTATTAATATCAAATGCTTTGACAATTAATGCTTTTGCATCATCAATATTCTTTTTGTCATTCGCATATATCGTTGCTATCGCATCTCCTTCTTTCACAGCATCTCCTACCTTCTTTGAAAGCACAACACCTACATAATGATCTATTTTATCTTCCTTATTCTGTCGTCCTCCACCAAGAATCATTGATGCTTCACCTATAAGTTCTGACTGTATATGATGTACATAGCCTTCTTTATCTGCTGTTATAACGACTGTATAATCTGCCTTTTTCAAGCTCTTACAGTCATCAAATATACTAATATCCCCACCCTGCCGTTTAACAAACTCAATAAATTTATCATATGCACTTCCATCTTCTATCACACTACTAAGCATTTCATAAGCTTTATTCCTGTCATGCGTTATATCTGAGGCTATAAGCATCTGTGCACCAAGTTCCATGCAAAGCTCAACGAGGTCTGCTGGTCCATGTCCTTTTAACGTATCAACAGCCTCCTTCACTTCAAGAGCGTTACCAACAGCATATCCGAGAGGTTCGTTCATATCTGATATGACTGCAATCGTATTTCTGCCTGCACTTTCACCTATCTTAACCATCTGCTTAGCAAGCTTAACTGCATCGTCCATATTTTTCATAAATGCTCCATTGCCAACCTTGACATCAAGGACAATCGCCTTAGCACCTGATGCTATTTTCTTACTCATTATACTGCTTGCTATAAGGGGTATACTGTCTACAACAGCAGTCACATCCCTTAATGCATATATTTTTTTATCAGCCGGTGCAAGATTGCCAGTCTGTCCTGTAAGCGCCAATCCGGTTTCGTTTACATTTTTGATAAATTCCTCTTTTGAAAGTGATGTTCTAAATCCCGGTATACTTTCAAGCTTATCTATAGTTCCGCCAGTGTTGCCAAGTCCTCTTCCACTCATCTTTGCCACCTTGCCTCCGCATGCTGCAACCATAGGAGCAAGCACAAGTGTTGTTTTGTCTCCGACTCCGCCTGTACTATGTTTATCCACATTAATCCCATTTACAGCTGACAGATCAAGCCTGTCGCCACTATCTGCCATAGCCATAGTAAGGAGGAAGGTCTCTTCATAACTCATTCCTTCTTCAAAGTGAAAACGTGAAGATGGTTTGGATTTCCGGTTTTCTATTTTTTGTATCAGTAGATGCAGCATCCGTTCCTGATTCTCGGAACGTAACTCTATCACATCTTCGTCCAGTCCGGTGGCCCAGCGTTCGGTTCGGTTTTTAATTCGTTGTGGAGAGGGGAGTGGGGATTCCGGCTCTTCCAGTCTTTTAAAGAGATAGTATAGGTCCAGGAACAAGTCAGTAGGTATTTCTGCATTTTCCAAATTCCCGGTCAAGAAGCGTCGGAGAAGAGATAAGGTCTGTATTTGCATATCCTGTTCGTTAGACAGCTCATGAACAGTCTTTCCGTCGTAGCTGATAAGGAGTCGAATTTGCTCACCCGCTTTGTTCCCTCCGGATATGTAAGGAGTGAGGAACTCTTGCAGGTGGTTCTTAAAGTCGGTGTCGTCAAGACTTTGTTGAGCCATTGCTGTGAGTTCAGGTAACTCCTGACAGTATAGTTGCCGTATTTGGGAAAGTGTGAGTGAAAGCATTTTCTTTTGTTTCATACGCGATTGTTTTTAGATTGTTAAAATTGAAATATTTGCATAAATATAACAAAAAAAGCGGAGGTAGAAAACCTCCGCTTTGCTATTCATGCTATTCTTTACGATTCTTTTTTGTTTAATAACATTCCGCTTTTCATTTTGCTTTCGCTTCTTCGTCCTTATGTTTCGGCTCTTTTTTAGCCAGTAAAACAATGTTGTATACGTACTCTGACATCCATTGTTCCGAAAATCCGAGACGTTCTTTGTACTGGCGTACTGCGGCAGCCGTTTTGTGTACGTCATCAGCTTTCCATACTGTTTTGGTACATACATCGTGCACAGTTTTTTCTGTCATGGAGCGCAAGGCTTTTTTGAATATCGCCGGCATACGGAACTTCCATTGCATCAGGTTACCCATCAGCATCATCAGGTCACTTGAGAATCCCTGGTACATGAAAAGATATGCCTGTACATCATTTTGTGTGCGGCAGTTTTTCTTGATAGAGGTGTCTATCTCTTTAAAAAACGATTCACTGATGCCGTAATCCTGCATCAACATCTTGCGGGAAGCTGATTTCTCGGCAAGTCCTAATTTGCCACCTTGTGTGGCTACTTTGAATAAACGTTTGAAGTTGGCTACATCCGGCAGAAAACGGATATTCGTAATACCTAAATTTACTGCGATTACAGATTGAAAATATACACGTGTCAGTGATACGAAATCGTCTACATTGCCTACTACTTTTGCGTCAGCGTCGGCCTGTTTTTTAAATAAGTTAGCGAATATGCTCATAAGTCATTTTGTCAATTATAGATTGAGGTTGCAAATTTACTAAATAAGTTGTTAAATTACTACAGATTACACGGATAACATCTATTCTTTTTGAGGCTCTTTACCAACACTCAATATCTTTTTCAATATCCTTCATCTTGTTTTTGGTGAATACCGGGCTTTTGATGCCTGACTTTTTCTGTTCACGATAGTCCTGCAGCAATCGGAAAGCATATTTTCCCAGAAAGGCGATCGCTATCAGGTTGCAGATGGCCATTAACCCCATGGTGATATCTGCCAGTCCCCATACAAAATCGAGAGTGGACATGGCTCCCACCCATACCATCCCTCCTACCAATAGACGGTAAAGGTAAACTATCCATCGTTTGTGGGTGAGGTATCGGATATTTGCTTCTCCATAATAGTAATTGCCGATGATGCTGCTAAACGCAAAAAAGAAAAGGGCAACTGCCACAAATATACCTCCTATGCTTCCTATTTCGTTGTTCAACGCATGTTGAGTGAGTTGTACTCCGTTGGTCGAACCATCGAGCGGAGCACCACTGAAAAGAATGATGAATGCTGTGCATGAACAGATAATAAGAGTATCTGTGAAAACTCCTAAGGTCTGAATCAGTCCTTGTTTCACCGGGTGTGATACGAATGCGGTTGCAGCTACGTTCGGTGCCGAACCCATACCGGCTTCATTGCTGAACAGCCCACGTTTGATGCCTTGCATCAATGCAGCTGCTACACCTCCTCCTAAAGCCTGTTGCCAACCAAAAGCATGGCTGACAATGGTTCCGATAACATCCGGCAGATGTGTGATATTGATGAGTACAATGACCAATGCCAATCCTACATATCCCAGTGCCATGACAGGGACGATGATGCTGCTTACTTTAGCAATGCGCTGGATACCTCCGAAAATAATCAATAGAGTCAGTCCGGTCAGGATGATGCCCATAGGCACATGGCTGATGCCAAACGCATGTTCTACAGCTGCACAAATGGTATTGCTTTGTACTGAGTTGAAGGCAAATCCGAAAGTGACAGTAATCAGTATGGCAAACAGAATTCCCATCCATGGTTTTTTTAACCCTTTCTTCATGTAGTAGGCAGGGCCTCCGATAAAAGATTCCTTCCCTTTTTCCTTATATAATTGTGCGAGGGTAGATTCTACAAAAGCACTCGATGCTCCTAATAGAGCAATGATCCACATCCAAAATATGGCACCCGGTCCGCCGATGGCAATTGCCGTAGCTACGCCAGCCAGATTTCCTGTACCGACACGGCTTGCCAGTGATATGGCAAAGGCCTGGAACGAAGAAATATGTTTCTCTCCATGTTCTCCTTTTCCGGCAGAGTCTTTCAACAGACGTAGCATTTCGCCGATCATGCGGAATTGCACGAAACGGGTTTTAATCGTGAACCAAATGGCGCATCCCAACAGCATTGCAATCAGGATGTAGGTCCATAATATATCGTTAATTAGATTCATATCTATTAATTAATTGGTATCAGGGGCAAATTCTTTTATTTTAGCCTGAAGTAGAATTTATGGTTCTCGAATATCGGTTCCACGATATCAAACCGGATAAATTTAGCCAGTAAATGCTCTGCAGCCCGTCGGGAAATACCTGCTTGCCGGCAATAGCGGTTAAGAGAAAGCGAAGTATTTTCTTCCAGTAAGTCCAGCAACAGTTGTTCCCGTTCGGTATAGCGGATCAATTCTCCTGCCGGACTACCGCTTTGCTGCCAGACGCGCAAATGTACCGGAGTAGCCAGGATATTTTCATCTTTGATCCGAATATATGCCAGTGATTTACCGTTTTCGTCTTTTGCAAAAACGGGCTTGTGTTCACTTTCATCTATTTGTACGACTAATACAGAACGTCCTTCAACGTGAAATGTTTGCATGGAATAATCAACTTCCGGCCGGCAATAAAGTTGGGCAGCTGCTTCTATCATATATTTTTCTTCATCCGAACGTACACCGGCTATTTTTCCATTGTCTTTAACGCCGATCAACAGCCGTCCTCCATCGGTATTGGCAAAAGCTGACAGTGTTTTGGCGATTTTACGGGCATCGGATATTTCAAATTTAAAGTCTTGCTGTTGATGCTCCCCTTCGGCTATCAATGCGTGTATGTAATCAGTATCTGTAAGCGGTTTCATGCCTGCAAAAGTAGATAAAAAAGACTAAACCTTATTTTTTTGCTGATTTTTAGCTGATAATTTCAAAAAAAATATCGTTTTTATGCGTTTATTTCGGGAAAGGATGTATTTTTGCCCATCATTATTAACGAAGAAATAAATAAGGATTATGAAAGAATTAGTAGAAAAGATTGCTACTTTGGTAGCTGAGTTCAACAAAGATGCAAATGCTCAGATTGAAAATGGTAACAAAGCTGCAGGAACTCGTGCCCGTAAAGCTTCATTGGAAATCGAAAAAGCAATGAAAGAATTCCGTAAAGTATCTTTGGAAGAATCAAAGAAGTAATCTGTCTATATTTCAGAAACGATAATCTTGTGGATATCTTCTTTTTGTGTACACTGGGATTCCGACAATGATTTTGATATCTGTTGGTGACTTATTTTTGAGGCAGAAGTTTCAAGTACTCTCCATATCCTTCTTCTTTCATTTTCTCTTTTGGAATGAAGCGTAAGGATGCACTGTTGATGCAATAACGTAATCCTCCTTTTTCTTTAGGGCCATCCGTGAAGACATGTCCTAAATGTGCATCTCCCGTTTTACTTCGTACTTCTGTGCGTATCATTCCGTGTGATGTATCCATCTTCTCTTTTATCACTTCTTTTTCTATCGGTTTGGTGAAACTGGGCCAGCCACAGCCGGAATCAAACTTATCTGTTGATATAAAAAGAGGCTCACCGGTAGTGATATCTACGTAGATGCCATCTCGTTTTTCATCCCAGTATTCGTTATGAAAAGCTGGTTCGGTTGCGTTCTTTTGTGTGACCGCATATTGCTCGGGCGTCAATTTACTACGAAGTGTGGCGTCATCCGGCTTTTTGTAATTTGTCTGGGGCTGCTCAGCCTGTGCATTTGCTTTTTTTGCCAACTCGAATAGTGCAGGGTTAATATGGCAGTATCCTCCGGGATTCTTATCCAGATAATCCTGATGATATTCCTCGGCTTTGTAGAAATTGGATAAGGGTTTCACTTCTATGACTATAGGTTTGGAATACTCTTTAGCCAATTCGTCGATGGCTGTCCGGATAGTCGGCAAGTCAACTTTATCAGTATAATAAATACCGGTGCGATATTGCGAACCTTTGTCATTGCCTTGTCGATTCAGACTTGTAGGATCTATTGTCTTAAAAAAAAGGTCGATCAATAGTTTTAGGGGAACTTCTTGTGGATTATACTCCACCTTAACGGTTTCTGCAAAATTGGTTTTTCCTGTACACACCTGTTGGTAAGTCGGATTAGCAATGTTTCCGTTGGCATATCCGACCTGAGTCGATTTTACTCCTCTGATCTGTTTCAGGAAATGGTCTGTTCCCCAGAAACAACCGCCTGCAAAATATATTTCACTCAGATTCTTCATGTTTTTTTTCTCCTGTTTTTGTTGATAAATCCATTGTACGCCTTGTGCATGGCCAGTGTAAATGATACCGGCCAATAGCACGACAAATATAGTAAACTTCTTCTTCATAATTTTCAGTCTCTTTTATAAATAACAAACGAAGATCGTTTTCGGATTATTAAGAACTGTTGTATCCTGCAATGAAGTGGTTAAAAAGAGATTATCTTTTGATCTTTTGGAGGATTGTGCTTATTTTTGGCATAAACATTTCCTTGCTTTGCAGCAGAAATCAAGTTTAGTATGGCAAAACAACAATTCAATAAACTAATCTGGCTGGTGGATACTATCTTCCGGAATGCTCCTGTGACATTTGCCGAAATCAATCGTCGTTGGAGAGCGGGAGATGATAATCGTTCTGATATACCTTTGCGGACTTTCCATAACCATCGACAGGCCATTGAAGAAATGTTCGACATAAACATTGAATGTGATAAACGGAACAATACCTATTATATAGCAGACGCCGAAGGAATGTTGGGTGATAAGTTGAAGATGTGGTTACTGAATAGTTTTTCGTTGAACAATGTATTGCAGGAAAATGTGGATATGAAGAACCGGATTGTATTTGAGGAAGTACCTTCGGGAGTGCAATTCATGGATCTTGTTATTGATGCTATGCGTAGCGGACGCGTGCTTGCTATGGAATATCAGGCGTACAACTGGGAACACTCCAAAGATGTGCTACTTGAGCCTTATTTCGTGAAATTATTCCGTCATCGCTGGTATTTGATAGGAATAAACCGGGAATATAAAGCTTTTCGTTCTTATTCTCTCGATCGGATCAAAAGAATCGCTCTTTCGGAAGAGACATTCAATTTCCCACGTAAGTTTACTCCTCAGGATCATTTCAGAGATAGTTTTGGTATTATTCGTGATGAAAATCTGCTTCCTCAGCACACTGTCCTCAGGACCACTATTTCACAGGCTCCATACCTGAGAAATCTTCCTTTACATTCCAGTCAAAAGGAGATTGCCGTTACAGAGAGTTATGTTGATTTTGAACTTTATATTTCGCATACTTATGATTTTATTCAGGAGTTATTATCCAAAGGAGCGGCAGTGGAGGTGTTGAAGCCCCAGTCGCTGCGGGATAAGATAAAAGCCGAGATACAAAACATGCAAACTCTTTACCGCTTATGAATGCAAATGTTCTCGAAAAATTGAAGATACTGGCAGAATCGGCCAAGTACGATGTTTCCTGCGCCTCAAGTGGCACGGTGCGTGCCAACAAGCCCGGTACATTAGGTAATACGGTGGGTGGATGGGGGATTTGCCATAGTTTTGCGGAAGACGGACGTTGCATTTCGTTACTGAAAGTGATGCTTACCAATTATTGCATATACGATTGTGCCTATTGTATTAACCGGAGAAGTAATGACTTGCCCAGGGCTACGTTATCTGTGTCCGAACTGGTAGACTTGACGATTGAGTTTTATCGTCGAAATTACATTGAAGGGTTGTTTTTGAGTTCCGGTGTGGTGCGAAATCCCGATTATACAATGGAGCGTTTGGTACGTGTGGCGAAAGATCTGCGTGAAGTGCACCGCTTTAACGGGTACATTCATTTGAAAAGTATTCCGGGAGCCAGCCGGGAATTGGTGAACGAAGCCGGGCGTTATGCTGACCGGCTTAGTGTGAACGTGGAGATCCCCAAAGAAGAGAACTTGAAACTGCTGGCTCCTGAAAAAGATCATAAAAGTGTATTTGCACCGATGCTTTATATTCAACAGGGCGTACTGGAAAGTAGTGAAGAACGAAAAAAGTTCCGCTATGCGCCCCGCTTTGCTCCTGCGGGTCAGAGTACACAGATGATTGTCGGTGCTACGGCTGAAAGTGATAAGGATATTCTCTTTCTTTCTTCCGCCCTTTACCAGCGTCCCACGATGAAGCGTGTCTATTATTCCGGTTACGTATCAGTAAATACATACGATACTCGTTTACCTGCACTTAAGCAGCCTCCTTTGGTACGTGAGAATCGTCTTTATCAGGCAGATTGGCTGATGCGGTTCTATCAGTTCAAAGTCAATGAAATTGTGGATGACACCTATCCTGATCTTGATCTGGAAATAGATCCCAAGTTGTCGTGGGCGTTACGTCATCCCGAGCAGTTTCCTGTCGATATCAACAAGGCGGATTATGAAATGATACTTCGTATTCCGGGAATTGGGGTAAAGTCGGCAAAATTAATTATAGCTTCCCGTCGTTATTCGAAGTTGGGATATTATCAACTTAAAAAAATAGGTGTGGTTATGAAAAAAGCACAATATTTTATTACTTGCAGCGAATTACCCATGCGGACTGTAAATGAAATGACTCCACAGACCGTACGTAGCTTGTTACTGCCCAAATCTGCTAAGAAAAAGACGGATGAAAATCAGTTATCATTTGTTTTTAACGATTGAGATTGTTATGATTCTTTTTATCTACGATAAAACACTTGATGGCTTGCTGACAGCACTATTCGATGCTTATAATCGCAAGACCTTTCCTGATGTCTTACTCTCGAAAGGAGATACTTTACCACTTTTCTATGATGACATCTTTACGGTTATCACTGATGAAGAGAAGGCAGGACGTGTCTGGCGGGGATTGCAGAAGAAGATATCGGCATCGGCCCTTTCGGCTATCACCTGGTGTTGGCTTTCAGAGTTACCGGAAGTAGGTATGCTTTTGTTCCGATACATCCGAAAGGCCATTGACTCTCCCGTCTCCATTGAGACTAATTTCGGTGATCCGGATGTTCTCGCTCTTTCCAAAATATGGAAGCGGGTAGATTGGGAGCGTTTGCGTATGTTGCAGTTCGTACGTTTTCAGAAAGCGGTGGATGGTACCTTTTTCGCTGCTTTTGAACCACAGCACAATGCTTTACCTTTGACGGTAGGTCACTTTAAAGATCGTTTTGCCGATCAACGGTGGCTGATTTATGACATGAAGCGCCGTTATGGTTTTTATTATGATCTACACACGGTAGAGGAAGTGACATTTGATGATGATGGTCAAGCAGCACATCTGATTACCGGAATGTTGGACGAAAGCTTGATGGATAAGGACGAAAAACTTTTCCAACAACTTTGGAAGACTTATTTTAAATCTATCACAATTAAAGAACGACTGAATCCTCGTAAACATAAACAGGATATGCCGGTGCGTTATTGGAAGTATATCACCGAAAAACAGAAATAATCTTATTCAATTCGTTCTACTGTCACTTCAGGAAATTCTTGTATTAAAGATAGCAAATGTCCTTCGTCATTGTTCCGTTTGGATTTGATGATCATTGTCACTTGATAGGTTTCTATGCTTCCGTGCTTCTGTGTATCCATCTGATACGACACTATGAGGTAATCTTTGGAATTAAATCGGTCAGCCACTCCTTTCAGTACTTGTTTGTTATCGGTCGAAAAAGTTATCATTGCTATGCTTTTAAACAGGTAACTTAGCACTTCAAGACCAATCAGTGTCAGTACCATGGCAGCAATACCTATGACGTACATGCCCGCGCCTACTGCCAGGCCTATTCCGGCTGTTGCCCAGATCCCTGCCGCTGTAGTCAGTCCTCTGACTATCTGTTTTTGAAAGATAATCGTTCCGGCACCGATAAAACCAATCCCACTGACTACTTGTGCCGCTACACGGCTTGGATCGAGTGTAACACTATTTTCTTTTATGATTTCTTGAAAGCCGTATTGAGAAACGATCATAATCAGTGCACTACCCAATGACACCAGAAAGTGTGTGCGATAGCCCGCTTCTTTGGCACGATATTCTCTGTCCAAGCCAATGATGGCACCTAAGATTCCGGCGACTAACAGTCTTAATACAAAGTCGAAGTTCAACATCATACGTAAATTTCCTTTCTATCTTTATTTCAATCATTTATTCATTACCTAAAGATACAATAGTTTTTTAGAAATAACGTATATTCGCAGTCAAAAGATTATTTCTATCGGAAATACTGACATCATAAAGTTGATATAATACATAAAGTTTTTAATAGTATTGATAAACAACAATCGAACTTTGTATTCTCAGTATATCCTGTGAAAGATAAAATTCGAAAGACACCATGAATAAAAGTTTTTTCTATGCGATATGTTTTGTCGTAATACTGGTAGTTGAGATTATTATTGGTATATATGTTCGTGATAACTTTGTACGTCCTTATATGGGTGACGCACTGGTTGTTGTGTTGATTTATTGTTTTATACGGATTTTTATTCCGAACGGTTTGTCACAATTACCTTTGTATGTGCTTGCTTTTGCCTGTTTCATAGAGATACTTCAATATTTTCAGTTGGTCGATGTGTTGGGAATATCGAATCGTATACTCCGTATAGCCCTTGGTTCTACTTTCGATTTGAAAGATATGGTCAGTTATGCCGGCGGATATGTATTTATTCTACTGGCAGAATATTTTTTAGATAAGAAAAGAAAATAATACATATATTTCTGCTTGTTTTGTAAATTCTTTAAATTAAAGAGGTCTCCTTTATAAATAAATATGTAATTTTGCC
>OHRW01000906.1_pt1 | contig 12644 bp, 9 predicted proteins | sample 1578541 | NCBI WGS metagenome assembly OHRW01 (sample SAMEA3879519, study PRJEB24766) | human gut metagenome | biome: human-associated habitat; feature: feces | place: USA | collected 1985/1987 | reverse complement strand
TGAAAAACATCATGGGTCTGTGGATCATCCAGTGTGTGCAAAAGCAGCTGGGCATCTCCTTTGCCGAGATGGTGGAACTGGCCAAGACCAGCACCTACACCCGCATTTTTGATGTGAACGCAGCCCGCTTCTCTGCCCCGCAGGATATGCGCGCAGAGACTCGCACAGCTCTCGCCGAGACCGGCGAAGCTCCTGCCACGGATGCCGACCTCATCAACAGTGTCTATCATTCGCTGGCGTACTGCTACGGGGAAGCTTTCCGAGAGCTGGAAGCTCTCACCGGGCAGCACTGGGATAAACTGTACATCGCAGGCGGCGGCGCAAAGAACGCTACCCTGAACGAGCTGACTGCCCATTATACCGGAAAACAGGTGGTGGCGCTGCCCATTGAGGCCACCGCCATCGGCAATTTGAAAATTCAGATGCAGATTTAAGAAGGAGGAACCCTATGAGTTACGCAGAAGCAAAAGCCCGCTACGCCGCCATTGGTGTGGACACCGAAGCTGCCATTGCCCGGTTAAAGACCGTGCCTATTTCTCTGCACTGCTGGCAGGGAGATGACGTCCGTGGCTTTGATACCGACCCCACCAAGCCCCTGACCGGCGGCATCCAGACCACCGGCAACTACCCCGGCCGTGCCCGCACCCCGGAGGAACTGATGGCAGATATGGACAAGGTGCTATCCTTCTGCCCCGGCACCAAAAAGATCAACCTCCATGCTTCCTACGCCATTTTTGACGAGGAAAACCCGTGGGTGGACCGGGACAGGCTGGAGCCGAAGCACTTCAAAAAATGGGTGGATTTCTGCAAAGCAAGAGGGCTGGGCGCAGACTTTAACCCCACCTTTTTCTCCCACCCCAAGTGCGACCCGCTGACCCTTGCCAGCCCTAATGAGGAGACCCGGAAATTCTGGGTGGAACACGGCAAGGCCTGCATCCGCATCAGCCAGTATCTGGCCGAGGAACTGGGACAGCCCTGCACCATGAACATCTGGACGGGCGACGGCTTTAAAGACGTACCGGCGGACCGCAAAGGTCCCCGCGACCGCTACAAGGCCAGCATCGACGAGATTTTGAGCGAGCCTTACGACTTCAAGCTGGTGAAGCCCTGCATCGAGAGCAAGGTGTTCGGCATCGGTGTAGAGGCGTACACCGTGGGCAGTGCCGAGTTTGCCCTGAGCTACGCCGCCTTCAACCGGGAAAAGTGCATTCCGCTGATGGATAACGGCCACTACCATCCCACCGAGGTGGTCAGCGATAAGATTCCCGCCCTGCTGGCCTTCTTCCCGGAGATCGCCCTCCACGTCACCCGCCCCATCCGCTGGGACTCCGACCATGTGGTGCTGTTTGACGATGAAACAAAGGAGATCTGCAAGGAGATCGTGCGCTGCGGCGGTCTGGACGGCCGGGTGAACATTGCGCTGGATTACTTTGATGCCTCCATCAACCGCATCTCCGCATGGACGGTGGGCTTCCGCAACGTGGAAAAGGCACTGCTGTCTGCCCTGTGCACCCCGCATACGGTGCTGAAGGAGCTGCAGGACACCAACCAGTTCACCGAGCTGATGGTGCGGCAGGAGGAGCTGAAGACCCTGCCCTTTGGCGAGGTCTGGGACGAATACTGCCGCCGGAACGGTGTGCCGGTGGACGGTGCATGGTTTGAGGAAGTCAAAAAATACGAGCAGAACGTGCTGAGCAAGCGTATTTGAATGAGAGAGGTTTTTGAAGATGGGTATTCTGGATATTGAGATCGTAAAAGGCTTTATGCGGATGTGCAACGATGGCTGGCTGCAGGGCTGGCACGAGCGCAACGGCGGCAACCTGACCTACCGCATGAAGGAAGAAGAAGTGGCGCAGTGCCGTCCCTTCTTTGACGAGCAGCCCCGCGAATGGGTGAACATGGGCGTGCAGGCGGATAATCTGGCGGGCGAGTATTTCATCACCACCGGCTCCGGCAAGTTTTTCCGCAACGTGGAGCCGGACCCTGTCCACAGCATCGGTATTGTGGAGATCAACGACAAGGGCGACAGCTGGCGCATCGTCTGGGGCTTGGGGGACGGCGCAAAGCCCACATCCGAGTTCCCCAGCCACTTTATGAACCACAGCGTCCGCAAGGCCGCCACCAATGGCGCAAACCGCGTTATCTACCACTGCCACGCCACCAACGTGATTGCCCTGACCTACATCCTGCCCCTGACCGACCGGGATTTCACCCGTGCCCTGTGGCAGAGTGCTACCGAGTGCCCGGTGGTGTTCCCGGAGGGCGTGGGCGTCTGCCCGTGGATGGTGCCCGGCGGTGCAGACATTGCCCTGGCCACCAGTGAGCTGATGAAAACCTATCAGGCTGCTATCTGGGCACAGCACGGTCTGTTTGCTTCCGGCCCGGACTTTGACATTACCTTTGGTCTGGCGCACACCATTGAGAAGAGTGCCGAAATTTACGTCAAGGTGCTCTCCATGGGCGGCGGCATCATCCGGCAGACCATCACCGATGACGACCTGCGCGCCATCGCTCGCGACTTTGGCGTGACCCTGAACGAGAAGTTCCTCAACTAAGGAGCAGAGCATGGAACACATGGCATGGAAAGGCCGCATCAAGCCCGGCTGCAAGGCCGAATACCAGAAACGTCACACAGAGATCTGGCCGGAAATGGTGCAAGTATTGAAAGATGCTGGCATCTGCAATTACAGCATCTTTTACTGCAACGATGAACTATTTGGCTACTATGAGTGCGAAAAGGGCGTGGCCTACGCCGAGAAAGTGCAGGCAGAAAGCCCGGTGGTAGACCGTTGGAACGAGTACATGAAGGACATTCTGGAACTGGAAATGGACCCTGTGACCGGCGCACAGCCTAAGCTGGAACAGGTGTTCCGACTGGATTGAGCAATCATAATTCCATACAACAACAGCCCGTCTGCTTTTGATTCAGACGGGCTGTTGTATTTTTAGCGTTCCCGGAACTCCATGGGCGTTTTTCCGGTGACCTGCTGAAAGACTGCGCTGAAATAATTGCGGGTAGCAAAGCCAAGCTGCTCGGAAATTTCCCGGACGCTGAGCGGTGTGCTTTTCAGCAGAACCTTTGCACGTTCGACCTTTGCAAACTTTACATAGTTCGTGACACTCAGACCCGTTTCTTCCTTGAATTTGTGGGTGAGGTAATATTCCGTGTAGCCCACCAGGGCGGCAAGATCTTCCGCTACGATCTTTTTGTCCAGATTCATCTCGATGTAATCCACACACTTCTGGATCTGCATACTGAGGTTTGGGTTCGTCCGGTGCTTGTGGACCCGCCGGATGAAGTCGTCGTACATCATCATTGCAAGGGGGGCCAGCTCATCCAGCGATTTTGCCGTTTCTGCCGTCTGAATGTAGCTGTCCCCCAGCGAGTACGCCTCCTCCGGGGAAAGACCACCCTCAATGGCGGCACGGCACACCAGCGAGGTGAACACGATGATGGAGGTCTTGCTCTGGCGCAGAACATCACTGCTCTGCACCGGCACACCCGCACTCATGCTCATGCTGTTGGAAAGTGCCTGCTTGTAATTCATATCTCCGGTGCGAACCATTTGCAGCATTCCCTGCTCCGCCATCCAGATCTTATGCCGGTCGTGGGGGATGGCAGAGCTTTTCAGCCGCTCCTCCTGTGCTGCACTGCTGTTCACACTGCTCAGTTCCAACCGCTGCCCGGTGAGGCAGTAGTGCATCATCAGCAGATAGCGGTTCATAATGGTGTTTTGCAGGGTAGGGACTTTTTCAAGAGATTTGTATAGCTGGATCGTCCATGCCACACTGATCTCCAGCTTGCTGTAATATTTCAGTCCGTCTTCGATCCCGCGCAGCGTCACATCCTGATAGAACACCGGCCCGATGACCCAGACACGTTTCAGTTTTCCCTCTTCCTTTTCAAAGGCTGCGCCCCACAAAAGACCCAAAGCTGTCCCCAAGGTAACGGGGACATCATCCCGGTTCCCATGCTCCAGCATCCGCTGTTTGCAGCCGAACAGCTCAAATGCGCTGGCAAGGAATGCCTCGTCCGGGCAGTTGCTCCGCAAGAGCACACCTTGTGCATCATAGCACCATGTATAAACATTGCCGCCGCACTGGACAAGTTCGGAAAGCAGCATCATATTCTGGAGAACATCCATGTGTAACCCCTCCGGCTCATTGATAAAAGCAGTATATCATACTTCCGCCGTTTTTTCTACCAATGCCCGGAGCCAGTGCAGCAGGATGCCCGCAGAGATAGCCGCAGCACCAACGTCTGCTATCAGGTGCGCCGCCGCAATGCGCATTCATCAGGTACAGCAGCGGAATCAGCAGCAGCCCCTGCCGCAAAAGAGAGAGCACCACCGCACCGCTTGCCTTGCCCACAGATTGCAGCAAATTGGTTGCCAGATAGGACAGACCGATCACTGGGCTGCCCAGAACCAGATAGACCACCAGCTGCGTTCCCAGACGGAAAGCGCCTTCTTCCTTGATGAACATCCCGATCAGCGCATTGCGTCCGGCAAAGCTGGCAGCTCCGGCAAGGACGCCAAAAACAACGGTCAGCAGGATCAGGTCCTTTAAAAGCTGTTTCAGACGTTTTGAGTCGCCTGCGCCGTAGCTGTACGCCAGAAGCGGCTGGCAGCCCATGCAGATCGCCATGGCGATCATGCTGATGACCATGGTCGTCTTGCCTGCCGCTGCCATAGCTGCGACCGCCGCCGTGCCGTGGGTCACCAACAGCCGGTTGCTGAAGGAGGAGGCAAACCCTGCCAGCAGGCTGCTGATCCCATTGGGCAGACCAATGGCCAGCATCTCACCCAGCATCTGCGGCTTTTTCAGGGCAGGGCGAAAATCAACCGTCAGTACCGTGCCGTTCTTGACGATGTAGCGCAGATAGCAGGCAGTCGCCACAAGGTTGCCCAGCACACTGGCGGCAGCCGCACCGCTGACGCCGAAGTCCAGCACCAGAATGAACAGCGGGTCAAAAATGCAGTTGACCAGCGTGCCCAGAAGATTGCCGATCATGCCTTCTTTTACTGCGCCCTCTGCACGCACCAGCATCGCCATGCTGTTGGACAGGATAAAAAGCGGCGCACCCAGTGCAAGGACCTGAAGATACCGCTCTGCATAGGGAAAAAATTCTGCATTTGTGCCCAGCGCCCCCAGAAGTGGCACTCTGCCCACCAGCAGACCGATACTGACCAAAACGCCCAGAAAAAAGCTGCTCCAGAAGCAGAGCGAGGAGCAGGTCTTGCCCTGCTCGATCTCGCCTGCGCCAAAACAGCGTGCAATGATGGCACTGCTGCCTGCGCCAAGCATGGTCGCTACTGCCGCAAGGATCGAAAACACCGGTCCCACAACGGAGACCGCCGCCACCTGTGCGGTATCGCCCAGACAGCCCACAAAAAACATATCCGCCATGTTGTACAGCACCATGACAAGGATAATGATAATGGAGGGCACTGCCATGGAAAAAATGGACTTCCAGACAGAGCCGGTACGGAAAAGTGCTTCGTTCTTCATGATCTCCTCCAAAAATCAACCGCACGCAGGCAGAACGAAAGCCCCGGTCATGGGGCTTTCAGAGCGGCATCTATCACAGGTTATCCAGCGCATCCAGCAGTGCCTTCAGCGCTGCTTCCGGCAGCCCCAGCATGGGGCCGATCTTGCCAAAGGTCATGCCGTAGGCGGCTTTTGCCTGCTGATTCTCGGCAAAGCCGGGCAGATACTGCTCCACGATAGCCTTTGCAGCCTCGTTTTCCATCAGGGCTGCAATGGTGCTCTGGCTGTTCAGCTTGCCGCCGGTCAAAATTTCCGGGTGCTTCCAGCTGCTGATGCTCTGGTGCCCGGCAGACAGTGCGCCGTCCACCGGGATGGCTGCGCCGGTGATGTACCGTGCCAGACCGCTGGCAAGGAAGAGTGCCAGTGCGGCGCACTCCTCCGGGTCGCCCATCCGCTTTGCCGGGCAGTCGGATGCGAAAAAGTCCATGGCCGCAGCCGGTGCATCTCCGAAAATGCTGGTCTTGGTGTAACCGGGGCAGATGGCGTTGACGGTGATGCCGTATTCCGCATAATCCAGTGCCGCTGCGCGGGTCATGCCCACCACGCCGAACTTGGTGGCGCTGTACAATGACTGTCCGCGCTGGGGCACAAGCCCTGCCACCGATGCCACATTGATGAGGAAGCCGCCCTCGCTGTGGCTTTTCAGGATAGCCTCTGCACCGTACTTCATCCCGGCAAAGACGCCCTCGCTGTTCAGGGAGAAGATCTTCTCGTAATCCTCTACCTCATACTCATGCAGCGGTGTGCCGCCCATGCCGATGCCTGCGTTGCTGACAACGCCATCCAGCTTACCGTAGTGTGCCACCGTCTTGTCCACCAGCTCTTTGATGGCGGAAGCCTTGCTGCAATCGGTCTGGAGAAAAATGGCATCGCCGCCCTTGGCGCAGATGCCGTCTGCCACAGCCTGCCCCTGCTGGGCACTGCGGGCTGCACAAACCACCTTCATCCCATTTTCGCCGAAGCACTCGGCAATGGCGCGGCCGATGCCGCGGCTTGCGCCGGTGACGATTGCTACCTTACCTTTGACACTGTTGAAATCCATCATTTTCATTCTCCTTTTTCTCAGATCATGTTACTCTGCTTCAGCCATTCCACTTCATCGTGGATGGTCTCCCGATGATTTATCGTATTTACGAATCAGATTTGCAACTCTTAGTTGCTTATCCATCCCTATGGCGCTATAATAGCACTGTGGCGCATGGGCTGCAATCAGCAGTTTCCGGCGTGTCCGGTGTTTAAGCAACAGTTCACCTTCAAAGCGTTGGTTAAGCATCCTTTACGAAATACATTGACGGAGGAATTGTATGGATATCCGGGTCAAAAAAACGAGACGTGCCATTCAGAGAGCGTTTATTGCGTTGCTGCGGGAGAAGCCCATTGAAAAGATCACGGTCAAGGAAATTGCCGAACGCGCCGAGATCAACAAAACGACCTTTTATTCCCACTATGAAACGCTGGATGCGCTCACCGCCGAAATGGAGCGGCAGACAGTCCAGCTCGTCTGCGACAATATGCGCGGCGCACAGCAGCTGCTGGATGAACCGGAGGCCTTTGTGCAGGAAATGTTTGCTGCTCTCCAGCAGGCAACGGATTACCTCGGTGTGGTTCCGGTATCCGCGATGAACCGCTTTACGCAGCATTTGCGGGATGCCATTCTGGAAAAAATCAAAGGTGACAATATCGAGCCGTCCCAATATGAAAATGTCGGTGCCATCCTGATTTTTGTAATGAACGGTCTTTCCGGGCTTTTGAACACCGACGCCAAACTGGCGCAAAAGCACATCAACGTAATTGCCGCCGTGGTTGCAAATGGTGTCCATGGTCTGCATCTTTCCCACTGAACCAAAACAGGCTGCGAGAAGCATCTTCCGCAGCCTGTTTTTTGCTATTGCAGCTTATTTTTCTGCGTAACTGCCCAGCACCCCAAGGCTAGGCTTTGCGGTCCGCTCCATGGTTTCACGGTTCACGGCGATCAGGCCGAACTGCATGGCATAGCCTTTCTGCCACTCAAAGTTATCCATCAGACTCCAATGGAAGTATCCCTTCACCGGGATGCCGTCGGCGATGCAGTGCTGCACGCCGTCCAGTGCCTGTCGGATAAACGCCACACGACGGGCATCCTCGGCGGTGGCAATGCCGTTTTCGGTGACGATGAGATCGCCCTTGAATGCTTCTGCCACCTTGCGGAGAACATGTTCCAGTGCCTGCGGATAGACCTCGTAATCCATCTGGGTCAGCTCTGCGCCCTCCGGTGCCGGAAGCTGCCCCTGCGGGCCATAAAGAGTGCGGGTGTAGTTCTGCACCCCAAGGAAATCGTCCTTTTTAATGTAGGGCAGGTAGTGGGTAAACTCCTCCTGCCATGCGGCCTCGGCAAAGGCTTCGCCGCCGGGCTGTGCCTGCAAGTCGTGGAGCGAGAGGGTCAGGCCCACCTTGACTTCCGGGCAGATGGCCTTGATGGCATCCCGTGCGGCGGCATGGGCGCGCAGCACCAGCAGGTCACCCTCCGGGGTGCGCTCGCTGACAAAGATCTGGGGCTGGGGTGTGCCGAACACCTGTGCGTTTTCCATGGCGGCAAACTTCATGTTTTCCATCATCTTCTGGAAGTTCATGCCCACCTGCACCGTGCCCTCCGCAGACTTTCCGGCTGCTGCGGCATTTTTCGCAGCCTGTTCTGCCATCAGGCGGAACCGCTTGGAGATGGCGGCCAGCTGCAGGCCCATATTGGCTTCGTTGATGGTGCAGACATAGCGCAGCTCGCTGCCCAGCTGCTCCATCACATAGGTCACATATTTTTTGAAGTCCTCGACCGTGGATTCTGCTTCCCAGCCGCCCTTGCAGATAAGCCACCTGGGGCTGGTGAAGTGCAGCAGGGTGACGATGGGCTCTACGCCGTGTGCCTTGCAGCAGGCGATCACCCTGCGGTAGTGTTCAATGGCTTCCGGGTCGAACGTTCCTTCCTCCGGCTCCACCCGTGCCCACTCGATGGAAAAACGGTAGGCGTTCAGCCCGGCATCGGCCAGGAGTTTGATGTCCTCTTCGTACCGATGATAATGGTCGCAGGCAATGCCGCTGGGCTCTGTAAAGCTGGAATGGGGCAGCTGCTCCTGTGCCCAGTAGTCGCTGTTGGTATTGTTACCCTCTACCTGATGGGCTGCTGTTGCAGCACCGATGAAAAAGCCTTTTTCAAATTTCTGCATGATGGTTCTCCTTTTATCCAGAAGCAGTGTTTTCTCTTGTGCCTATTGTAACAGGTCTGTGCGGCGCAAAAAGGATAATTTTTCACGTTATTGGTAGATTTTTCGTTGAGCGAGTATAGCTGCACGAATTTTTATCCTCAATCCAAGTTTTTCATCCTGCAGTATCTGTTGCATTCTGTTATTCTTGTGTCAAGAAATGCGGAACCCAGTTCACTTAAAAAGGAGGAAAATCATCATGTTCCAAAAGAAACCCAGTGCCAGTGAAGTAGACGGTGTCCAGTACCGCCGTGCAAAGCTCTGGCAGATCATCTGCTACGCCTGCAACGCCTTTGTGGGCATGAGCGTCTATTCCCTGATCGGTATGGCCAGTTACTCGGCCAGCATCGGCTACGGCATCACCACCGCAACCGTGGGCATCATCCTGATGCTGGCCCGCATTCTGGACGGCTTCACCGACCCGATGCTGGCATTCGTCTACGACCGCATCAACACCCGTTTCGGCAAGCTGCGCATTCTGCTGATCAGCGGCTATCTGATCGAGGCTGTCGGCCTGCTGTGTATGTTCAACCTGTGCTCCAGCAAGGGCTTCGGTCTGCCGGTGTTTGCCCTGACCTACATTATTTACATCATCGGCTATACCGTTACTAACATGACCGCCCAGACCCTGCCGGCTATCATGACCAACGATCCCCGCCAGCGTCCCACCATCGGTGTCTGGACCACTGCGCTGAACTACTTGGTGCCCATAAGCATGAGTATGCTGACCTACACCGTCATCCTGCCCAAGTGTGGCGGCACCTTTAATCAGGACTTTCTCAGCACGGTCTGCACCATCGTGCTGATCATTGCCGGCATCGGCACCCTGATCGTCTGCGCCGGCATCTCCGCCTTCGATAAGCCCGAAAACTTCGAGGGCACCAACAAAAAGCACGAGCCGCTGAAAACTGCGGATATTCTTGAGGTACTCAAGCACAACAAGCCCCTGCAGTGCTACATCGCCTCCAACTCTTCCGATAAGCTGGCACAGCAGGTAGGCAGCCAGGCCATCATCAACACGATGATGAACGGCATCCTCATCGGCAACATGGGTCTTGCTACCACCCTTGGCGTGATCAGCATGGTGCCTTCCATCTTCTTTGCGGCCTTGGGTGCAAAGTATGTGGGCAAAAAAGGCAGCAAGAATGGCATCGTGACCTGGACCTGCGTCAGCATGGCCATCACCTCTGTGCTGTGTCTGTTCTTCATCTTTACCGACACTCGTCAGATCGGTGTGATCGGCAGCTGGAACATGATCGTTTACGTCCTGCTGACTCTGCTGCTGAATGGTTCCAATATGTGCATTACCACCTCCAACACCTCTTTCATGGCTGATACCATCGACTACGAGCTGGACCGCAGCGGCCGTTACATCCCGGCTGTCGTCTCCGGCACTTACAGTCTGGTGGACAAGCTCATCACCTCGGTGGCTGCTGTCATCGCCACCGGTGCGGTCGCCCTTCTGGGTTACACCACCACCATGCCCCAGCCCACGGATCCCTACACCAGCGGCATCTTCTGGATGACCCTTGCCATCAAGTTCGGTCTGCCCATGCTGGGCTGGATCATCACCCTGATTGCCATGCTGGGCTGCCCGCTGACCAAGGAGGAAATGGTCAACGTCCAGAAGCGCATCGCAGATAAGAAAGACGCCCTTCGTCGTGAAGTAATTGCAGAAAATATGCAGTAACACCCTGCAAAAACCGAAAGGGCTCATACGCTCTTTCGGTTTTTGCTGATTCTATCCATCTTTTATGAATATAAAGGAGTTTTTACCATGAGCAAGACCATCCTGTTGAATCAGAGCGACTGGCATTTTACCAAGGAGAGCGCCGGTGTCCCCACCGCCGTTATGGGCGAGGCCATTGCCCTGCCCCACACCTGGAACGCATTGGACGGTCAGGACGGCGGCAACGATTACTACCGCGGCACCTGCTGGTATACGCTGGCCCTGGCAAAGCCTACCATCCCGGCAGGCGGCAAGGCTGTTTTGCAGCTGGATGGCGCAGCCATGACCGCCGCCGTCTACCTGAACGGTGAAAAGCTGGCCGAGCACAAGGGCGGCTACTCCACCTTCCGGGTAGACCTGACCGACCACCTGAAAGACGAGAACCTGCTGGCCATCAGCGTGGACAACCGCGACAACGACACCGTGTATCCCCAGAAGGCAGACTTTACCTTCTACGGCGGCATCTACCGGGATGTGACCCTGCACATCGTCCCGGCAGAGCACTTCGCCCTGCCCGCTAATGGCGCACCGGCGCTGAAGGTGACCCCCATCGTCACCGACCTTGCTGCCAAGACCTCTGAGGTCACCGTGGAAGCCGCCGTGGTGGGCGCACAGAACGTGACCTTTGCACTGGAGGGGCAGACCCTTACCGCCCCGGTGGAAAATGGCACCGCAAAGGTTGTTTTCATGCTGGACAACGCCCACCTGTGGGATGGCGTGGACGACCCCTTCCTCTACACCGTATCTGCCAAGCTGGACAATGGCGAGGAGACCTTCGCCCGGTTCGGCTGCCGCAAGTTTGAGATCGACCCCCAGAAGGGATTTATCCTGAATGGCAGGGAATATCCGCTGCGCGGCGTTTCCCGCCATCAGGACCGTAAGGGTGCGGGCATTGCCCTGACCAACGAAATGATGGAGGAGGACATTGCCCTCATTCTGGAAATCGGGGCCAACACCATCCGGCTGGCACACTATCAGCACACACAGTATTTCTACGACCTGTGTGATGAAAAGGGTCTTGTCATCTGGGCAGAGATCCCCTACATCACCATGCACATGACCAACGGCCGTGCCAACACCCTGACCCAGATGGAAGAGCTGATCGTCCAGAACTACAACCACCCCTGCATTGCCGTGTGGGGCCTGTCCAACGAGATCACCGCCGCCTCCGCTGTCAACGAGGATCTGCTGGAAAACCACCGTCTGCTGAACGAGCTGGCGCACAAGCTGGACCCCACCCGCAAGACCACCATGGCAAACGTGTTTATGCTGGAGACCACCAGTCCCATTCTGGAAATTCCCGATGTGAACAGCTACAACCTCTACTTCGGCTGGTATCTGGGCGAATTGGAGCAGAACGACGAGTTCTTTGACAAGTACCACGCCGATTACCCTGACCGCTGCATCGGCTTTTCGGAGTACGGCGCAGATGCCAACCCCCAGTACCAGAGCAGCCACCCGGAAAAGGGCGACTACACCGAGAGTTATCAGTGCGTCTACCATGAACATATCGCACGGATGATCGCCGCTCGTCCGTGGCTGTGGGCGACCCATGTGTGGAATATGTTTGATTTTGCCGCCGATGGCCGTGATGAGGGCGGCAAGCACCAGAAGGGACTTGTCACCTTTGACCGCAAGCTCAAAAAAGATCCCTTCTATCTCTACAAGGCCTATTGGAGCAAGGAGCCGTTCGTGCACCTGTGCGGCAGCCGCTATGTGGACCGCGCCGAGGATGTGACTGAGATCAAGGTCTACTCCAATCTGCCGGAGGTCTCGCTGTACAAGGACGGTCAGCTGGTGGAGACCCGTAAGGGCGACAAGGTGTTCACCTTCCAGCTGCCCATCACCGGCAAGCACAGCATTGAGGCACGCTCCGGTGAGCACAGCAGCGTGATCCTGGTGAACAAGGTGGACGCCCCCAACCCGGATTACGCCATGGACAACCGCAAGAACGTGACCAACTGGTTTGACGGCGAGCTGGACGAAAGCTGCTGGTCGGTCAAGGACAACATGGCTGCCGCCACGGCAGACCCGAAAGTTGGTCCCATCCTGAAGCAGATCTCCGATAAGGCCGCCGCTGCCCGCGGCGATGTGGCCGCCGCCGTGAAGGATAACCCGGCTCTGGTGGCGAT
>OHRW01000903.1_pt1 | contig 12660 bp, 9 predicted proteins | sample 1578541 | NCBI WGS metagenome assembly OHRW01 (sample SAMEA3879519, study PRJEB24766) | human gut metagenome | biome: human-associated habitat; feature: feces | place: USA | collected 1985/1987 | reverse complement strand
CCTTCGTGGGACTGGACAACTACAAAGAACTGTTTGGTTCAGAAACATTCCGGATGGTACTTGTAAATACCGTTGTTTATACAGTACTGTTCGTCAGTCTGACCATGGTGCTGGCAGTGATCATTGCAGTATGGTTAAACGGCTCCAAACATAAGAAATTAAACAACATGGTAGAGGGCTTTATCTTTACCCCTCATGTTATTTCCATGGTTTCCGTATCCATCGTATTCTTATGGCTGATGGACCCGGATACCGGATTTTTAAACATGGTCATCACAAAGCTGGGATTTGCAAAATTCCCATTTCTTTCCAGCCCATCCACTTCCATGTTTTCACTGGTTCTGGTAATGGTATGGAAAAGCGTTGGTTACTATGTACTGCTGATCATGGCAGCCCTTCAGACGGTTCCTTCTAATATTTACGAGGCAGCAGAACTGGATTCCACTCCAAAGTGGAGAGTGTTTTTCAAGATCACTCTTCCAATGATCTCACCGACCATCCTGTTTACCTCTGTTGTGGCATCCATTGCATCTTTCAAGATCTTTGACTCCGTTAACGTTATGACACAGGGCGGACCGGTAGACTCTACCAATACACTGGTTTACTACATTTATTCCTTTGCTTTCCGCTACGGAAAACCGGGTATGGCCTGTGCGGCAGGTGTGATCTTACTGATCCTGGTATGCATCATGACCTACGTTCAGTTCGGTGTAGGAAAGAAACGTGTACATTATCAGTAAAATTTCCACAGTTTACGATATAATTAAGGAGGAAAAATCATGGAAGAAAGCAGGGGCGCACTTCTTTTTCAGAAAGTATGCCATATCCTGAACATTATTTTAAAAGTGGCTGTTATGGTCATCATAGCATTCCCATTTTACTGGATGGTCAGCACGTCATTAAAGGACTATACCGAGGCGCTGCAGTTCCCGCCTACCCTATTCCCATCCAGTCTTCACTGGGAAAACTACGCTCATGTATTTGAGATCGTTCCCATTGGATTATATTTTAGAAACTCTGTTGTAGTCAGCCTTTGTGTGCTGGTTCTCCAGTATCTGATCATTGTACCGGCTGCTTACAGCTTTGCAAGACATGAATATTTCGGAAAAAATATCTTTTTTGGAATTGTACTGTTAGGATTAATGATCCCGCAGCAGATCACCTTCCTTCCGGTTTACCTGATGTTCAGCCGGATGAAGATGTTAAAAACATTTATACCGTTAATATTACCATTTATTTCCAATCCATTTGGTATTTTCATGCTCCGCCAGTATTTTATGCAGATCCCTCAGGAAGTCATTGAGGCTGCAAGACTGGACGATGCAGATAACCGTAAGATCATGTTCAAGGTAATGATGCCTATGGCAAAACCGGCTCTGATCACCATCGGCCTTCTGTCCTTCATCTCTACCTGGAACAACTACTTCTGGCCGTTGATCATGACCTCCAGTGAGACACTTCGTACACTGCCTGTAGGTATCGCAGCCCTTAAATCTTCTGAGACTTTACAGATGTGGCACATTATCATGGCAGGAAACGTAGTTTTAGTACTGCCGATCCTGATCGTATACATGCTGGCAAGCCAGAAGATCCGTAATTCCTTTGTATATTCCGGTATTAAGTAAATTATAAATAAAAAGTATATTAAACAAACACAGGAGGAAAGAAAATGAAAAGAAAAGTAGCAGGAGTATTGGCAGCAGCTATGGCAGCTGGTATGTTAGCTGGATGCGGCAGTTCCGCAAAACCGGCTGATACTACAGCAGCAAAGGCAGAGGACACCAAGGCAGCAGAGGGAAGCACAGAAGCAGCTGCAGCAGATAACGGTGACAAGATCACTATCGAGTTCTGGCACTGCATGGGTTCTTCCAACGGAGAACTGATCCAGCAGATCACAGACTCCTTTAACGAGTCCCAGGACAAGATCTTTGTAAAAGCAGTACATCAGGGTTCTTACACAGACGCAGGTACTAAGATGCAGGCCGCTTTAGCAGCTGGCGAAGCTCCTGTTTTAGCCCAGATGGAGATTGGTATGTTAGGAATTTTCGCTGACGCAGATCAGTTAGTTGACCTTCAGAATTTCGTAGATGAAGAGAACTACGATATGAGCGATTTCATGCCAGGTCTGTTAGACGCTTCCTACTATGATGGAGCATTAGTAGCCCTTCCTCATTCCCGCAGCGTTCCGGTACTGTACTACAACAAGGATCGTTTCAAAGAAGCAGGTCTGGAAGAAGCTCCTGTAACCTGGGATGACTTAAAGGCAGATGCTAAGGCTCTTACTGGAAACGGTTCTTATGGATATTCCTGCCCACTGGATCAGTGGTATTACATGTCACTGGTTATGAACGCAGGCGGAACCATTTTCAATGAGACAGAAGACGGCATCGGATTTGCAGGCGATCCTGGAACAAAGCCACTGTATCTGTGGAAAGAAATGATCGCAGACGGAACCATGCATGTTCCATCCGGTCAGGATTACAACTCTTCTGAGGCTTGCAGAAATGCATTTGCAGGCGGCACAGCAGCTATGATCCAGCAGAGCAGTGCTCAGTTAAAGGGATTAGAGAAGACCTGTGAATTTGAAGTTGGTGTAGGTGCAGTTCCTCAGGATACCACACTTTCTTATCCTGCAGGTGGTTCTAACCTGTTAATGTTCAAGGGCCACAGCGAAGAAGAAGAGAAGGCTGGCTGGGAGTTCTTAAAGTACATGACCAACACCGAAAATGCAGTACGCTGGGCAAATGGTACCGGATATCTTCCTACCAGACAGAGCTGCATAGACTCTGAAGAATACAAGAAGATGGTAGAAGAAGATCCAAATCTTCAGATCATCGTAGATCAGGTACAGTACAGCACCTATAAGACACCATTTATCCCACAGTATCAGGAAGCAAAAGAAATCTTCGCAAACGAGATCCAGAAGTGCATCCTGGAAGACAACTACACCCCAGAGCAGGCAGTTTCCAGCATGGAAGAGCGTGTAGCTAAATTATTCAAATAAGTAAGTCGCGCAGTCAAAAACAAGGGGCTGCGAAGCAGACATACACCCGGCAGATCCAACAGGTTTGCCGGGTGTTTTGTATACTGGGGAATTTATAATATGAGAAAAATTCCAGTCAAGTAAAAATTTTGTAAAGATTGACAAAAATTAAACTTTTACCAGCAATAAAATTGTGCTATAATTCAATATTAATCAGACGAAGAGGTTACATATGAAACAAAAGAAAGTACAGTCCCTTTCCAGAAAATTATTTGTAAATTTTATCCTCAGCTGTCTCCTTCCCATTGTAGTGGTCAGCTTTCTGGTGTCCTATCTGTTTGGAACTTACCAGTATCAGGAGATACGCAGCCGGGCGGAGAATAATACGAAACTGATTTCAGCATACATGACAAAATATCTTAACGATATTGATAACCTGACAAAAGCACCTTATTATCATTCCTTTTTTCAGTCCAGGACGCCTTTTGAGGACCTGACACCCTATGACCAGAACAAGGTAGGAGAAGAAATTGGAAAACTTTTACAGCTGACTACCTATTCCAGAGAAGATTTTGGGGATATGTTAGTCATGTCAGACGGAAATGTGCTGTATTTTAACACGTCTGACTGGTATCAGTATCTTCCAACCATCCACCCTCTTACAGGCCGCAGCTGGTATCAGTCGGCTCTTGACAAAAACGGCCGGGTGGCTATTATCCCGGAAAAAGATATGACAGGGGCAGATGAAGAAGAAGAACTGGATACAGGAAGTTTTTACATATCCAGAAAATTAAACAACATGTTCCTTCAGGATCAGGAAAATGTGATCATGCTGAACTTAAAAACAGATGATTTTGAAAATCTGTTCTCCAGCCTTACCAGCAAGGCGCCTCTGATCATTGCGTTTACAAATGACGAAGATCAGCTGATCTATTCCAATAAGCCTCTTACAAAGACTCAGACTGCAGCTTTAAAGCAGCAGAAAGTAAACTATGACCACAGAAACTGGCTGTGTTTTTCACAGACCTTAGAGCATTATCCTCTAACGGTCCATGTACTGCTGTCTGCGTCCTATGTGATAGACCGTATGGCCATTTTCCTGTTTATGGCAGCAGCCTGCTGTCTGTTATGCTCCATCCTGGGATATGCCATGTTTAAGAAAAATAATTACTGGATCGAGCGCCCTACCTATCATATTAAGGCAGTCCTTGGAGAACTCCAGGTGGGCAACTTAAATTCACGGTGTGAGCCATTGGTGATCCGTGAGTTTAATGAGATCGGAACTTCTATTAATGCCATGGCAAAGCAGCTCCAGGAGACCATCCGCAATGAATATGAGCTGAAGCTGGCCCAGAAAAACCTGCAGTTACAGGCGCTCCAGTCCCAGATCCAGCCTCATTTTATCATCAATACCATTTACAGCTTTATTACCTTAAACCAGATCGGGGAGCAGGAGGCTTTAAATGATGCTTTTTACTCCTTTGCCCATCTGCTGCGGTATGTGTTAAGCCGCAGCCGGGAGACTACTTTAGGGGCAGAACTGGACTTTTTAAATGATTACTGTTCCCTGTGCCTGCTGCGTTTTGGAAACCGGCTTTCCTATGAGATCAACTGTTCGGAAGAGTTTAAGTCCCTTTCCATGCCAAAGCTGTTATTGCAGCCTCTGGTGGAAAATGCAGTGATCCATGGCATAGAGCCCAGCGAAGTTCCATGTAAATTGTTTGTAGAGGCAGAACGTCACGGAAACAGTCTGTACATTCTTATTGAGGATGATGGTGTGGGATTTAAAGAGGAAGAATTAAACTCCCCGGAGTCCATTGGAATAAAAAATGTAGAAAACAGGATCAGCCTGTGGGGACCTGATATCCGGCTTTATATTTACCGTATAGATGGACGAACCATTCAGGTACTGATCGTTCCTTTCAAGGAGGAAAAACATGAAGATACTGGTGATCGACGATGAACCGCTGATCCATATTTCCATAGAAAAACTGATCCAGGCATGTTCCAAAGAAGACGAGGTCCTTCATGCCTATAATGGCCATGAGATGTTAAAAATGCTGGAAGAACATGAGATCGCCATGGCATATGTAGATATTAAGATGCCGGGGCCTTCCGGACTGGAAGCCATAAAACTGGGGAAGGAAATATCTCCGGATACCCGTTATTATATCATGACCGGCTTCAATGAATTTGAGTATGCTAAGCAGGCGGTAAAGCTGAAAGTGGAAGATTATCTGATGAAGCCTTTGGATAAAAAGACGATCCAGGAGACCATTACGGCGGTACGCCTGCAGCAGTATCTGGCAGGAGAGCGGAGAAAAAATCTGTTCCGTACCTGGCTGGAAAGTGCTTTGAATGGAAGAAATATCGGACTGGGGGAATATAAGGGTTATTTCTGCGGGCTGCTGATGATCACAGTGGATGGAGAAAACCTGGTTTCCGATCCGATCCCGGCTCTGTTTCAGGGATATGAGGATCATGTAGTTTCTGTATTCAGTGATAACAGTTTGAAACTTCTCTGTTTTTCGGAAAAAGGAGAAGGGATACAGGAGATCTACAGGACTTTATCTGCCCGGACATTTGCAGAAGGAATGACCTGTTTTGGCACCTCTGTTACAAGGGACATGGAAAACCTGAGGGAAGACCTTGGAAATCTGGAAGAACTCAGTTGCCTGCGGGTAATAAAAGGAACCGGGCGTTTTTATTATCTCAGTCCTCTTTTAGATGAAGAGGAAGAAAAAGTGGAGTTCGGCCGCAGATGCTTAAAGTGGCAGGAGGCATGGAAGAGCGGAGATTACAACAGCTTTTCCAGTTTATCTTCCTGGATTGGGAAAAAGATGGAGGAAAAGGAATGGATCGGGCGGTCAAGAAAAAATATTGCCAGTTTTTTCAGTCTGGTCTTAAAAACTCCGGTTTCAGAAAACATGGATCCAAAAGAACTGAAAAACTTCCTGGAGCAGAAATCCAGAAGCCTTTTAAGCAGTCCTTCTGAGGACTCCAGGATCAATTCCATGATCCGTTTTATTGAGGAACATTACCGGGAAGATATTTCAGCGGCAGATCTTTCCGAGCGGTTCGGTCTGTCTGCCAGTTATATCAGCAGTCTTTTAAAAACAGCGCTGGGCGTGCGCTACAGTGATTACGTGGCTGGGCTTCGCTTAAACCATGCAAAAGAGCTTCTGGCAACCACCCATATGACGGTAAAGGATATTACCGTAGAATGTGGCTGGTACAGTCAGAGTTATTTTACAAAGCTGTTTATAGAAAGAGAAGGCTGTACGCCGGTGGAATACAGGAAATCATTTGGAAAATGAGCACAGATGCCTGAAAAATGAGCAAAACCAGGTGGATATGGATGGGCTATACTGGTATTAAGAGAGAAGAAAAGATCAGCATATAAAAGCTACACAGTATAAGAGACAGGATCAGGAGGGACATGAAGATGGTAGCAGAAATGATAACAAAAATAGGGATACCGTCAGATGCGGAGTTATTTTTGCGAGTGATCGTAGCCAGCGTATTGGGGTATATGATCGGCTATGAGCGAAAGAACAGGGATAAAAGCGCCGGTATGAGGACACATGCCATTGTAGCGTTGGGGGCGGCGCTTATGATGGTAGTATCCAAGTATGGTTTTTACGATGTAGAAAAGGTAGATTCCTCCCGTGTGGCGGCACAGATCGTATCCGGTGTAGGTTTCCTGGGTGCAGGTGTGATCTTTGTCCGCAATAATACAGTCAGCGGTCTGACTACAGCAGCGGGACTGTGGACCACAGCTGGCGTGGGAATGGCAGTGGGAGCAGGAAAGTATGGTATTGGTGTCTGCGCCGGTATACTGGTAGTAGCGATCCAGGAGATCCTTCACAGAACCTCTTTCCTTACGGCAGAACCCATACGGGGTTTTCTTAAGATGACCTGTACGGATTATGAAAATGTGATCGCGGATATCCAGATGCATTTTTCAGAAGAAAAGGTCAAGATTTCAAATCTGAAGGTGGGAAAAGGAAAGAACGGCACAAAGATAGAGCTGGAAGTAGTATATCCGCCTTTATATGATAAGAATGCAATGCTGTTAAAACTGGCAGCGGATGAACGTATTACGGGCATCAGCGGTTAAATGGGGAAAACAGGGGATTTCCTGCAAAAAGCCCTTGCAAAATGCGGTTTTTCCCTGTACAATCTGATATTGAGCGAAGAATGTATTTTTCAGGTCATCCTGTAAGTACATAAGACAGAAAAGAGGGGACAGCAAATGCCCCCTCTTTTAGCGGAAACAAAAACAACAGATTTATTTATAAGAAAGGTAAATGACATGATAAGTGCAAATAATATTTCCCTTCGTGTAGGCAAGAAAGCATTGTTTGAAGATGTAAATATCAAGTTTACAGAAGGCAACTGTTATGGACTGATCGGTGCAAACGGCGCCGGAAAGTCTACATTTTTAAAGATCCTTTCCGGACAGTTAGAGCCAACCAGCGGTGAGGTTGCCATCACTCCGGGACAGAGACTTTCCTTCTTACAGCAGGACCATTTCAAATATGATGAGTACACCGTTCTGGATACTGTTATCATGGGAAATGCAAGACTGTACCAGATCATGAAGGAAAAGGAAGCCATCTACATGAAGGAAGACTTCACAGATGAAGATGGTATCAAGGCAGCAGAACTGGAAGGTGAGTTCGCTACCATGAACGGCTGGGAAGCTGAGTCTGACGCAGAGAACCTGTTAAATGGTCTTGGCATTGGTACTGAATTCCACTATGCACAGATGAGCACTCTGTTAGGTGCACAGAAGGTCAAAGTTTTACTGGCACAGGCACTGTTTGGAAATCCTGACATCCTGCTTCTTGACGAGCCTACCAACCACCTGGATCTGGATGCCATCGCATGGTTAGAGGAGTTCCTGATCAACTTTGAGAATACCGTTATCGTAGTATCCCATGACCGTTATTTCTTAAATAAAGTCTGCACACAGATCGCTGATATCGACTACGGCAAGATCCAGCTGTACGCTGGTAACTACGACTTCTGGGTTGAGTCCAGCCAGCTGATCATCAAGCAGATGAAGGAAGCAAACCGCAAGAAGGAAGAGAAGATCAAGGAATTACAGGAATTTATCCAGCGTTTCTCTGCAAATGCTTCTAAGTCCAAGCAGGCTACTTCCCGTAAGAGAGCCTTAGAGAAGATCCAGTTAGATGACATCAAGCCATCCAGCAGAAAGTATCCATATATCGACTTCCGTCCGGCCCGTGAGATCGGAAATGAAGTTCTTACTGTAGAACACTTAAGCAAGATTATTGATGGTGAGAAGATCTTAGACGATATCTCCTTTATCCTTGGAAGAGAGGACAAAGTTGCTTTAGTTGGACCAAACGAGCGTGCAAAGACTGTATTATTCAAGATCCTTGCAGGTGAAATGGAGCCAGATGAAGGAAGCTACAAGTGGGGACTTACAACCACCCAGTCTTACTTCCCGAAGGATAACTCCGCTGAGTTTGCAAATGATGACACCATTGTTGAGTGGCTGACCCAGTATTCTCCTGAGAAGGACGTAACTTATGTACGTGGTTTCTTAGGACGTATGCTGTTTGCAGGCGAAGACGGTGTTAAGAAGGTTAAGGTATTATCCGGTGGTGAGAAAGTACGTTGTATGTTATCCAAGCTGATGATCTCCGGCGCAAATGTACTGATGTTAGATGAGCCGACTGACCACCTAGATATGGAGTCTATTGACGCATTAAACCGTGGTATGATCAAGTTCCCAGGCGTGATGATCTTCTCATCCCGTGACCACCAGATCGTACAGACTACTGCCAACCGTATTATGGAGATCATCAACGGCAAGCTGATTGATAAGATCACTACCTACGATGAGTATCTGGAAAGCGATGAAATGGCACGTAAGAGATTTACCTTCACTGTAACTGAAAGTGATGAAGAGGATGACTAATCATTCGGATAAAAAATAGGATTAAAAACGGTCGCCCCTTTGGGGCGGTCGTAGTATAAAGAACGATAAGAGTAAGGAGGGCAGGAACCGGGAAGTGCTGGGACCTGCCTTTCTGCCATTTCTAGGGGTGTTTTCCCCGCAGCGCGGGGAAGGTATGCAGTAGCGGAAATATAAGTGAAAAAGAGAGAAAAGAGGAAATAACCATGGAAAAGATCGCAAGTTTTACCATCGACCATATTAAATTACAGCCGGGAGTTTACGTATCCAGAAAAGACAAAGTAGGAGACAGCACCGTTACCACCTTTGATCTGCGTATGACTTCCCCAAACGAAGAACCTGTTATGAACACCGCAGAAATGCACACCATCGAGCATCTGGGTGCTACCTTTTTAAGAAACCACAAGGATTTTGGAGACAAGACCGTATACTTTGGACCGATGGGCTGCAGAACCGGTTTTTATCTGCTTTTAGCAGGTGATTATGAGTCAAAAGACATTCTGCCATTAGTAGTAGAAATGTATGAATTTGTCCGTGACTTTGAAGGGGAAGTACCAGGCGCATCTCCAAAAGACTGCGGCAATTACCTGGATATGAACCTGGGAATGGCAAAATATCTGGCTGCAAAGTATCTGAAGGTGCTGACCCATATTGATGAGTTCCCGGAATCCAGACTGGTTTATCCAGAATAAAGGAGAGTATTTTGCCCCGCTTCGCGGGGCAGTGGAGTGCAACAGTTTTTCCACTTTATGCGGGGATGTGTTATCAGCACAACTGCTTTCCCCGCCATAAGGCGGGGGCGTTGCCATACAGCAAAAGGAGAAACAATCATGAAAAAACTCATATCCTGGAATGTAAACGGTCTGCGTGCCTGCGTGGGAAAAGGCTTTATGGACTTTTTCAACGAGGTAGATGCAGATGTATTCTGTATACAGGAAAGTAAGCTGCAGGAAGGCCAGATCGATCTGGATCTGCCGGGCTATCACCAGTACTGGAACTATGCTGAGAAAAAAGGCTATTCCGGCACAGCCATGTTCACAAAAGAAGAGCCTATCTCTGTTTCCTATGGCCTTGGCATTGAGGAACATGACCATGAAGGCAGAGTCATCACAGCTGAATTCCCAGAGTATTACATTGTTACCTGCTATACTCCAAACTCCAAAGATGGTCTTGCCAGACTGGATTACCGTATGACCTGGGAAGATGCATTTTTAGCATATCTTAAAAAGCTGGAAGAGAAAAAGCCGGTGATCTTCTGCGGTGATTTAAACGTAGCCCACAAAGAGATCGACCTGAAAAATCCAAAGACTAACCGGAAGAATGCGGGCTTCACTGATGAAGAAAGAGGCAAGTTCACGGACCTTTTAAATGCCGGTTTTATTGATACCTGGCGCTACTTCTATCCGGATACAGAAGGAATTTACTCCTGGTGGTCCTACCGTTTTAAAGCAAGAGAGAAGAACGCAGGCTGGCGTATTGACTATTTCTGTGTCAGCGAAAGCTTAAAAGATGAGCTGGAGAGCGCAAAGATCCATACAGAAGTGTTTGGTTCCGACCACTGCCCAGTAGAATTAGTGATCAAAAAATAGAGACAAAAGATGAATTGCCCGAAAAGGAATGGATAAGAAGCTTGAAAATAACGATCCATAACCTGTAAGCTATACATGAGATAAAAACTGGATATTAGACATGATCCGACTGCATTGTTATAATATTCACAACAGATGATCTGCGCTGATGGTCATATGTTCGCTGGAGATTTTTCTGCGCATGAAAGATTTCGAGAGGACATTCAAGTTGAAAGGAGTATATCTTATGTTTAAAACAAGATTTACAGAATTGATCGGTATCGAACATCCAATTATGCAGGGCGGTATGCAGCACTTAGGTGTACCACAGCTGGCAGCAGCTGTATCTAATGCAGGCGGACTGGGAACCATTAATATCACCATTTACCCGGAAATGGATGATTTCCGCGCTGCAGTAAAGAAGACAAAAGAATTGACAGATAAGCCGTTTGTTGTCAACATTTCACTGGCTCCTGGCCTGAATATGGGAGAAAAAATCCACCAGTATATTGATGTGTGCGGAGAAGAAGGCGTAAAGGTTATTGAAACAGCAGGACAGAATCCTTCTGAATTTGTTCCTCACATCAAAGAAGCGGGCATTAAACTGATCCACAAGTGTCCAGGTGTAAAATATGCGAAAAAGGCAGAAAACTTTGGAGCTGATGCTGTTACTATCGTAGGCTATGAAGTAGCAGGACATCCAGGTTTAGATGAACTGGGAAGCTTTATCCTGATCAACCGCGTAGCAGAATCCGTATCTATCCCGGTGCTGGCAGCAGGCGGCGTGGCAGATGGGAAAGGACTGTTAGCGGCTCTGGCATTAGGCGCAGAAGGCGTAGTTATGGGAACACGTTTTGTGGCGTCTACTGAGTGTACCATCCACCAGAACTTCAAGGATCTGATCGTTAATTCTAAAGAGATCGATACCATGACTTGCCAGAGAAGTATTAAAAATATGGCCCGTTATGTGAAAAATGAGCAGTCTGCAAAGGCACTGGAAATGGAAAAAGCAGGTGCAGGTCTGAAGGAACTGCTACCAGTTATCTCCGGTGCTCTTAGCAAAGAATGCTATGTGTCTGGCGATACACAGCACTGCGTATTTGCTATGGGTCCGGCTGCAGGTCTTATTAACGAAGTAAAGCCAGTTAAGGCCATTATTGACGATATGATCAGTGAGGCAGAGGCTGTTTATAAGAGACTGGGAACTTTACAGGCATAAGCCCTTAAAACCAGTCAGTCCGGGAAATATGGGAAAACAGAAGGAGAAGACTGAATGGAGCTTTTACAGCTGAGATATTTTTGTGAAGTTGCAAGAAGAGAAAGTGTTACCAAGGTGGCTGAGGAATTGCATGTATCGCAGCCTTCTCTTTCTAAAACCATAAAAAACCTGGAACAGGAACTGGGAGTAGTCCTGTTTGACCGTGTAAAAAAGCGTATTGTCTTAAACGAACAGGGAAAAGAATTTTACGATAAGGTGAGCAAAGGCTTAAATCTCATCGATTCAGCGGTAGATGGACTTTCTGTAACACCGGATTCTGAAAATGGTACCATTTCCCTGATCGTAAAGGCAGGACAGTGCTTTTTCCCACCTATGTATGACTTATTCTGCAAGCTGCATCCAAATATCATTTTGGATGTGGCTAATTTTTCTTTGATGCAGAGAAAACTGATGACAGAATATGATTTCCACATTTCCGCGTCTATGAACACATATGAGAATGTGGAATTTGAGTATCTTATGCGGGAAGAAATCGTCATTGTATTAAACCGCAGCCATCCATTAGCAAAGAAAAAGCTTTTGCATATGTCAGAATTAAGAGAAGAGCCGTTTATTGCAGGCTGGAGAGGCTCCAGCAGCAACACCCTGATGGTAAGCTTATGTCATGCAGCTGGCTTTGTACCGAAATTCTGTGCTTATTACAGCGAAATGGAGCGTATTTTCAGGGCCATATCAGAAAATGAAGGTATATCGATCATCCCTTATGATTCATTAAAAGACACGTTAAAGGAACATGAGGATCTTACCTATGCATTTATTGCAGATCCGGGAAATTACCGTCTGTTAAAGTTATGCTGGCCGAAGAAAAACTTTGAAAGCCGCAGAAACCAGATGTTCAGGGAATATGCTTTAAACTACTTTGCAGATCTGGAAAAGCGCC
>OHRW01000893.1_pt1 | contig 12751 bp, 9 predicted proteins | sample 1578541 | NCBI WGS metagenome assembly OHRW01 (sample SAMEA3879519, study PRJEB24766) | human gut metagenome | biome: human-associated habitat; feature: feces | place: USA | collected 1985/1987 | reverse complement strand
GAAATAAGGTTATGTAAAATGTTAGATTGTTGAAAATTAGATGGTTACAAAAGTGTACACTCTTGTATGACATAAGTGTACACTTTTGTTGTATAAGAATGTACACTTTTGCATGGTAATAATGTACATTCTTGCATATCTCTTGTCAAAACGCGTGTCGCAAGTCTTATTTGTGTTGTTTCACCATGCGGATAGTGCCGTCTTCGTTATGATATAACTTATCTGCGCAAATAGAACGTAACGCAGGATTGTTGGATAAGGATATCGTGTGATAGAAAGCAAACCACTCCCCTTTGTACTCTACGATAGAACCTTGATTGGTAAAGCAATCGGAAGGTTCCATATAGACACCCATGTATTTCCACGGTCCTAAAGGGTTGTCACTTATGGCATAACGCATACAGTTATAGCCTTTCATGCCGTCATTGTTATTGGGCTCGTGATTATCAGCATAAGAAAGATAATATTTTCCTTTATATTTATGTATCCACGTAGCTTCGTGGAAATCATCTAAACCTTCCATAATTTTCATCTTACCATCCAACTCCATCATATTGTCTTTCAGTTTGCCCCCTTTGCAAATGCCACCTCCACCGTTATATATATAAACTTGATCGTCGTCATCTGTGAACACGCAGGGATCTATCATGGGGTCCATTCCTTCGATGTATCCTTGAACTGTAAAGTTGGCAGCAGGTTCTTTACTGGTGGCTACTCCTATTTTCCAACTATTGTTTGTATACGTATCGTTGGGATGTGGGAAATAAAAATAATAGGTATCATTCTTATAAGCACAGTCCGGTGCCCACATGAACCCGCCTTCTTTACGTCCCCATGGCACTTGAGAAGCATTCAGTATTTCTCCATGATCTTTCCAGTGCACCATATCATCGGTAGAAAAAACATGATATCTGTCCATCAGGTCACAACCCTGAGGTGGATCTATGTCATGCGAGGCATAAACGTACAAGCGGCCGTCTGCCCAGACATGGGCAGATGGATCGGCTGTGTACATATGTCGAATAAAGGGATTGGGAGCCAGACTGTCGATCGTTACTTTCTCTTTCCCGATCGTTTTGTTTTCTGGTGACTTGCGAGAAGCCATGCATCCTACTAATAATAAAGTGCATATAGCATAAATATATTTTTTCATCATCATGTTGTCCGAAAATTAATGTTTGATTTTTTTTGATTTAATAATGCTTTCTCCTGAGATTAACCCATCCGAACTCACTTTTACTTTTATCTTTCCCGGTTTAAAAGTGGTACGTACAGCTACTCTCATAAGTCCTCCTTCTGCCTGTAATTCTGTATCTCCGGGGGCGTGATAGGATAAGTCTTTACCTTCGGTAACATAGAAATTATAGGAACCTTTGTATATACCTTCGCCTTCAACTTCAAATTTCAATAGATTATCGGCCCATGGACACCAATGCCCATCCTTATCTACCACTTTGGCTGTCACTATGAAAGCGTCGGAAGCATTTGCTTTCTGGATTGTCCCGGTTTACGAGATTTCCGCTTTGGCTGATGTCCTTGTGATCAACTCTATCGAATTTTGGAGCGGAAGTAATCCTGTAGCAGATGTAGGTAACGTTAAAACAATCGATGGTAAAGACGGCGTTTATACCGTAGAAACAAAAGTTGACGGATACCATATCCAAAAGGAAGGCGACGAGAAAGCGCTTGACTTAGTTTTCAACGAAGCAGATCAAAGCTGGAATGTAGAGGCTGACGGTGAAAGCACAAAATTGTTAAAATTCAATGGCAATGACGAAGTTGTCATGTACCTACCGGACGGAAAAGAAATGAATGTCGAGTTAAGCCAATCTGGGGTTTTAGCATTCCAGCAAGTAGCTAACGGATATTCTTACTATGCAGCTAAATAATTGAAAATTGAGAATTGAGAATTGAAAATTACGTAGAGTCACTTCTAATTTTCAATTCTCAATTCTCAATTTTCAATTCCCCAGTGCTAATCTAAATAAAATACGATGAATATGAACTCTATCAAAAAAATGATGCTTTCCGGAGCATTAGGTTGCCTTATTTCCGGAATGGCTTATGCGGACGGTTCTTCACCCCAACCCGTAAAACCTTATTGGCAAGACATTCAAGTCGTAGCCGTAAACAAGGAAAAACCCAGAAGCTCCTTCATGAGTTATGCGGACCGGGAAACCGCCCTCACCTCTCGATTTGAGAAAAGCCCGTACTATTCCCTATTAAACGGTACTTGGAAATTTTTCTTTGTCGACTCTTACAAAGATCTTCCTCAAAATATCACAGATCCTTCCGTTAATACCTCTTCATGGGATGATATAACCGTTCCCGGAAACTGGGAAGTACAAGGACATGGCGTAGCCATTTATACGAATCATGGTTACGAGTTTAAACCAAGAAATCCCCAACCTCCGTTATTGCCGGAAGCGAATCCGGTTGGCGTATACCGCAGGGACATCGAGATACCCGCAAATTGGGATAACCGGGATATTTATTTACACATCGGCGGAGCTAAATCCGGCCTTTACGTATATTTAAACGGGAAAGAAGTGGGTTATAGCGAGGATTCCAAAAATCCCGCCGAGTTCCTGATCAATAAATACCTGCAACCCGGAAAGAATGTGCTTACATTAAAGATATTCCGTTGGAGCACCGGTTCTTATTTGGAATGTCAGGATTTCTGGAGAATGAGCGGTATCGAACGTGACGTATTCCTTTGGTCTCAACCCAAGGCCAGTATTCAAGATTTCCGTGTCGTCTCAACCTTGGACGATACGTATACGAATGGAATCTTCAAACTGGCGGTAGACTTAAAGAATCATACCCAAGAAACGAAAAATTTAAATGTCGGATATGAGCTTTTGGACGCAAAAGGTAATCTTGTGGCCTCCGAGGCTAATGATATATGGGTAAGTCCCGCAAGTCCTCAAACAGCATCTTTCGAGTATGATTTAAAGAACGTAGCCCCTTGGAGCGCCGAGCATCCGAATCTATACAAATTATTGATGACGATAAAAGAAGAGGGTAAGGTAATCGAGGTAGTTCCATTCAACGTTGGTTTCCGCCGGTTCGAGATGAAGCAAATTGACCAAGTAGCGGAAGACGGAAAACCTTATACGGTCTTATTGTTCAATGGGCAACCGGTTAAGTTCAAGGGTGTCAATATCCATGAGCATAACCCGGAAACCGGACATTACGTAACCGAGGAACTCATGCGTAAGGATTTCGAGCTGATGAAGCAAAACAATATCAACGCTGTCCGCCTATGCCACTATCCGCAAGACCGTAAATTCTATGAACTCTGCGACGAATACGGATTGTATGTTTACGATGAGGCGAATATCGAGTCTCACGGTATGTATTACAGCCTGAAAAAAGGCGGCACTTTGGGTAATAATCCGGAATGGCTGATCCCGCATATGGACCGTACGATGAATATGTACGAACGAAACAAGAATTATCCGAGCGTTACTTTCTGGTCACTCGGAAACGAGGCTGGAAACGGATACAACTTCTATCAAACTTATTTATATCTGAAAGACAAGGAAATAAATAGCATGAATCGTCCGGTGAACTATGAACGTGCCCTTTGGGAATGGAATACGGATATGTACGTACCTCAATACCCGAGCGCTGAATGGCTAGAGGAAATCGGGCGTAAGGGTAGTGATCGTCCGGTAGCTCCTTCGGAGTATTCACATGCGATGGGAAACTCTTCCGGCAACTTATGGGATCAATGGAAAGCTATCTATAAATACCCGAACCTGCAAGGCGGATTCATCTGGGACTGGGTGGACCAAGGTATCTTGGAAAAAGATAAGAATGGACGTGAATATTATACCTATGGTGGTGACTATGGAGTAAACGCCCCTAGTGACGGAAACTTCCTTTGCAACGGTATAGTAAACCCGGATCGTACCCCGCATCCCGCTATGGCAGAGGTTAAATACGCCCATCAAAATATCGGGTTTGAGGCGATCGATTTAGCGAACGGTTTATTCCGCGTCACGAACCGTTTTTATTTCACGAACCTAAAGAAATATATGGTCCACTATAGCGTAACAGCCAATAATAAAGTTGTACGCTCCGGTAAAGTCTCTTTGGACATAGAACCCCAAGCTTCTAAGGAATTTACGGTTCCCGTAGGCAACTTAAAGCCACAAGCCGGTACGGAATATTTCGTAAACTTCAACGTAACGACCGTAGAAAAAGAGCCGTTAATCCCTATCGGACACGAAATCGCTTGCGATCAATTCCGCTTACCGATCGAAAGCCCCAAGAAGGCGTTTAAGACCAGCGGCCCTAAATTAACGGTTTCGACAAATGGAGATAACTTATCGGCATCCTCCTCAAAGGTAAACTTCATATTTAACAAGAAGACAGGAATCGTTACTTCTTATAAAGTGGATGGTACGGAATATTTTAGCGAAGGTTTCGGCATCCAACCGAACTTCTGGCGTGCGCCGACCGATAACGATTACGGAAATGGTATGCCAAAACGCTTACAAGTATGGAAGGAAAGCAGCAAGAACTTCAACGTAACAGACGCTACCGTCACTATGGATGGCAATAACGCCGTGGTTAACGTGAACTATTTATTGCCGGCAGGAAATCTATACATTGTTAATTATACGATCTATCCAAGCGGAGCCGTAAATGTGGCCGCCCGTTTCACATCCACGGATATGGATGCCGCCCAAACCGAGGTATCGGAATCTACTCGCACGGCAACTTTCACTCCGGGACGTGACGCCGCCCGTAAAGAGGCTTCCAAATTGAATGTTCCCCGTATCGGTGTTCGCTTCCGCTTACCGGCAAGCATGAATCAAGTGGAATATTTCGGACGAGGACCTGCTGAGAACTACTTGGATAGAAACGCCGGTAGTATGGTCGGCTTATATAAATCTACAGCCGAGGAATTATATTTCCCATATGTACGCCCGCAGGAAAACGGTCATCATACCGACACTCGTTGGGTATCACTTAGTACCGGCAAGAAAGGCTTGTTGATCCAAGCGGATAATACGATTGGTTTTAACGCTTTGCGTAATTCCATAGAGGATTTCGATGACGAGGAAGCGACTGGCCTATCCCGTCAATGGAGTAATTTCACACCAGAGCAAGTAGCGAATCATGATGAAGCCGCAGCAAAGAACGTATTACGTCGCCAGCATCATATCAACGATATCACGCCTCGCGACTTCGTTGAGGTTTGCGTCGACTTGAAACAACAAGGTGTAGCAGGTTATGATAGCTGGGGTTCACGTCCGGAACCAGCTTATACATTACCCGCAAACCGAGAATACAACTGGGGCTTTACCCTTATTCCGCTTAAATAAAGAAAAGTCATAACTTATCCATAACAAAGGGAGTGTATTAGGCTTAATCCAATACACTCCCTTTGTTTATACTACTGCAACGGCTTTGCTGTAACGTATCCTTATTTAATCACTTCCTTCAAGGTATTCTGTAAGTCTTCTCCAGTGATATTCTTGGCGATGATCACCCCATTCGGACCCAATAACACATTTGCCGGAATACCCCGTACCCCATAAAGAGCAGGGATCTCAGAATCCCAATATTTCAAGTCGGAAACGTGAGTCCAAGTCAGATGATCGTCTGCGATCGCTTTCTGCCATTTAGCCTTATCCTTGTCCAAGGATATACCTACGATCGTAAAGTTCTTATCCTTATATTGCTGGAAGGCATTTACCACGTTAGGGTTTTCCTTGCGACACGGGGGACACCAAGAGGCCCAAAAATCCAATAACACATATTTTCCCCTAAAGTCCGACAAAGACACAGAAACTCCTGCAGTATCCGGCAAGGAAAACTCCGGAGCGACTTGTCCGATCTGTACGTGTTCTAATTGCTTGATAATACCGTCCAAGTCCTTCACATAAGGACTATTCGCCAATGCCGGGGAAATCTTCGCACGAGTCGCCTTCAAATCATCCAAAGATAATTGGTAGGTAAAATAACGATATAGATAGAACGCCGCCGCCGGAGAATCCGGATATTTCGAGATCAAACTGTCAATATCATACCCTTCCTCAAATACCTTCTCCGCATTTTCTTGAAAGATATCATTCACCGGCGAGTTCCGTACGGTGATGGTCTCCCCGTCATTCCCGATCTTGACATTCATATCCGTATTCTCCAAGAAAAGTTGAACCGGATAGTTCATGCTCTCGGTTGCCAAACCGAATAGTAAAGGCTGATCTACCTCACCCTTAAAGGTGAATTTCCCGTCTTTTACCTCTGCCGTATCCACGTCAAAGAACATTTTATTACGGAATGACCTCAAGTAAATCTTGCCGTCGGGCATATTCTCTACCTCACCATTGATAACATATCCTTTTGGAACTTCTTGGCAACCAACCACCAAAAGGCCGGCAAGCGCCATCATACAAAATTGCTTCATTTCTCTATTCTATTTATTGATTACTTAAACTCTGGGTGATGATAACGTCCCTTTTTCAACGAGATCGTCCCATATTCTATCGCACGCACCGGACAACGATGAATACAGGCAACGCACTGAACGCAAGTATCAGCCCATTCCGGTTTTCCGTCACCCGACAGGGAAATCGTACCGGTCGGACAGACCTTCGCACAAATACCGCAAGAGATACAGGTATCCGTAGCATAAAATCGGTTGCTGCCTATCGCGAAGTGAGTAAATAACGGATAGACCATATAGCTCTTCAAAAGAGGGACACTTCCCACACAATACAAAGAGGGATTTTTCTTCTGCCGGATCGCCTCTACGATCTCGTCTACACGTTCCGGTGCTTTTTTCAGTTTTTCAGTCTCTACCTCCTTACTATCCACGTCGAAGCCGGGCATTAAGATATAATTATTCGGCATTTGTATAGAGAATCCTCCAGTTAGTGTAATTCCCCGTCTCGCCAAGGTATTCCTCATGATCCGATCCGTATATCCACAATCATCACCACAAGTACAGACGAAATAAACCTCTTGCCCTTTATATCCAGACAGGATCAATCGAGAAATAAAACGGGACACCAATATAGCCGGCCCCCAAGAATGGACCGGGAACACAAAAAACACTTTCTCCCTCTCCCTCAATGGATAAACATTCTCATCCTTACCCTCATTCAACGCATCGGCAATGGAAACCAACGGCTCATCGAAAGCCGTTCCTAATGCTTCCGCAACCCAACGGGAGTTTCCTGTCCCTGTAAAGTAGAATATCATGCGCTCATTTTTTAGATGCAAAAATACATAATATCCAAATATATACGCTATCTTTGTCTAGTTTAAGAAACCTAAAAAACAAATCTTATGACAACGATGGAATTAAATTTACGGAAAGAATATCTCTATGACTTGATAAAAGGCATGGATGAGGAAAGATTATCGAAAGTGGAGACCTATATAAAACGTCTATGCCTTGCCAAGCAAAAGGAGAGTCTTTATCCTTGGGCACCAGACGAGGCTGAATTAACTTGTAAGATAGCTGAATCTGAAGTAGATTTCAACAATGGGGATTATTGTACGCAAAAAGCGCTGAAGAAAAAACTACAAAAAAAGTTGGCTTCATGGTAAAAGAAATCCAATGGTCTAAACATGCAGAAGAATCATTTACTGAAATATCAGATATTCGATACTAGGCAATCACCGGATAAACTGATGGATTTATTCAGATAAAATAACAAGGGATAGAAATGTAAGCGTCTTACAATTTATCCCTTGTTACTTTTCTGAATTATAGCGCAAATCAAATCTCAATATCCCAAATACCCGCCGAACGTTCTAATTCGACCAAGGCTGAGCTGTAATTAAACAGCGTCTCAATATACTGAGCTTGTACCTCATCGTAAGTACGCTGGGCGTCCAAGACTTCCAACAAAGAGACTTCCCCCCTATTATAGCTGTAAATCTTGCCATCCATCACCTCACGAGCTTGCCTTAAAAGCCCATCCTCATAATGATTAACTTGCTCGGCGAAAGATTGATAATTACGATATGCCTGCATCACCTCCGTCTGTACTTGCAAAAGAGCCTGCTTATATTGCGCTTCCGCCTGTTGCTCCCGATAACGAGCGGCACGAACCGTTCCCTTATTGAAATTAGAGAATTTCAAAGGAACAGCGATACCTGCCGTCACTCCGGTAAAAGGAGGTGCCGGGGCTTCCTCATTATAAACCCGGGCGTTACGGCTTACGGCGATAGACAAATCCACATCCGTATTCCGCTCCCGGCGAGCTACTTTCAAGGCTCTAGCGGCCACTTCCTTGTTTTTTAAGGCGGCTACCAAATCCGTACGCCCCTCGCTTGCCGCCGTGATTAAGTCGGCAAGGATAAAATCCCGAGGCTCCGTACGTAACTCAGCCTCTGGGTGAAATAAAGTATCCGTACTGAAAGTCCCCGTCAAGAAGTTTAAGTTCGAGAAAGCATTCTTTAATTCCGCTCCGGCTTGCAACAACTCGTTTCGTAAGACCCCGGCCTCTACCCGGCTCTGCGTAGCATCCACCTCACGGATTTGCCCCAATGAGAAACGGATACTGTCGCTCTCCGCCAATGTCCGGATATTCTCATAGGCATTCTCCTTTACCTTATACAACTCATGTTGCTTCAAGGCTTCCATATAAGCAATCGTAGCGTCTGCCCGGAGATTCCGGAAATAATCGGCCAACAAAGCCTCGGTCAACTCACTCTCGCTACGTGCCAATGAGATATTCGCACCCCGTTTTCCAAAAGAGAAAGTTTTGCTCAGTTCTACTTCAACACCTTCTCCCATCTGCAAGGAATTATTCTCATTATTGAAATAAGACACGGAAAGGTTCGGATCGTTAAACACCTTTGCCGCCGTTACCTCGGCCTTAGCGGCCGGCACATTCAATTTCTCCGACGCATACTCAAGGTTGCCTTCCGCAACCCGCTCCATATATTGCCGATACGTAAGCGGAACCATGGTCTGGGCATTCACGGATAAGCATCCGCAGAGTAACGACAGGATTATATATTTCTTCATATCTTCTAATCTAAACATAGTATATCTTTTTAATTCCACCTCCGGATTAAGCGTGCAGCTCTTTTTCCTCCGATACCGGCGTCAAATCCTTCCCCTCATAATGTTTCTCGATCATATAGTATAAAGCGGGAAGTACATAAAGCGTAATAACCGTAGCAAATAAAAGCCCGTAAACGATTACCGTAGCCAAGGGACGCTGCACGTCCGAACCGATACCTGTACTAACAGAGGCAGGAAGCAATCCCAAGACCGCAACCGTAGCCGTCATCAAGATCGGACGGAAACGGTGCTTAGTTCCCGTTATCACCGCATCTTTCAAATCTCGTTCCCTTGTACGTAAGTTATTGATATGGGAAATCATGATCACGCCATTTTGGATAGCGACACCGACCAAGGCAATAAAACCAACCGCCGAGGAAACATTCAATGTCATTCCCCGCACATTCAACGCCAACATACCACCAAACAAAGCCAAGGGAACGACACTCATCATTAAAGCCGCCTGCCGGAATTTACCGCAAGCCGCAAACAACAGAAGCAGCATCAGTCCCAACGCCAAAGGAACCACAGCCCCCAAACGGGCATACGCACGATGCTGGTTCTCGAACTGTCCGGCCCATTTCAAATGCACGGAATCATGATCGTATTTCACCTCTTTATCAATCAACGCATTCGCCTTATTCAAGAACGCCGTCAAGTCCACGCCACGTAAATTAACCCGTACCGTCAAGTGCCGCTTATTCATCTCACGGGTAATCGTACTGGCACCGGTTGTCATCTTAATCTCCGCTACTTGCGAAAGAGGAATCTTCGTACCGGAACCGGTAGTCAGCAATAGATTACCGATACGTTCGGGAGAATTGCGGCTAGCGTCATCGAAACGACAAATCACGTCATAACTTTTACTTCCGACAAATATCTGGGAAATAGAGGCTCCACCGATCGCTAACTCAATCAAATCAGCCACATCCGACACGTTCAAGCCATACTGGGCGATACGGGCACGATCCGCGATAATCTGCAATTGCGGCAACGGAGGCTCTTGATCTACCGCTACGTCGGCAGCACCCGGTATTTCCTTCAACACATTAGCGACTTGATCTGCGATATGGCGACTTTCCGTAATATCATCGCTATAGATCTTCAGCGCCAAATCACTATGAGCCCCGGCGATCTGATCCATCACCATATCGATGATCGGCTGTGAAAAACCGACCGAGTAGCCGGGCATAGTCTCCAACTTAGCTGCCATCTCCTCGATCAAATCCGCTTTCGTCTTACCGAACTCCCATGTACTATAGGGCTTCAATCCCACGCCACACTCCACATGGGAGAGTGAGAACGCTTCCGCCCCCTCATCATCGCGACCTACTTGGGTCATTACATATGAGACTTCCTTAAACTCTTTCAAAGTCTTCCGAAGCTCCGCCCCCATCTCCTTAGATTTCTCAATGGAAATACCCGGAGGAAGCTGTACCTGTATCCAGATCGCCCCCTCATCCAACGGAGGCAAGAAGTCTTTTCCTACGGTATAACTTAAAATCCCCGCTCCCAGCAATATCGCCAGTAACGGTACAATAACCCGTCTTGGCTTCTCCATCAATCGGACAATTTGTGAATGATAAGCCGTGGAAAGTTTCTCCAACCAACGATTATGGTAAATCTTTCCCGGCTTACGATACGCATAAAAGGCCAATCCCGGAATCAAGAACAAGGCCACGCACAAAGCGCCCAGCAAAGCATACCCTACGGTATAAGCCATCGGCGTAAACAATTTTTTCTCAATATGCTCAAAAGCGAACAAAGGAAGATAGGCCGTTATAATAATTAATGTAGAGAAAAAGATCGGGCGAGCCACCTCAGTCGTACGGCGCAAGATCGAATCTTCCGTCAATACCTCATCCGGATGCCGTTCTCTTTTCTTCAAGACCGTCTCCATCATCACGATCGCTCCGTCTACCAAAATACCGAAGTCTATAGCGCCTAAGGATAGTAGGTTCGCAGGAATATTCGTAACATGCATCAAGATAAAGGCAATCAATAGAGACAAGGGAATGGTTAAGGCCACCAACAAAGCGCCACGCCAACTCCCCAAGAATAAGATCAGTACTAAGACAACCAGTACCATCCCCTCGAACAACGTATGCGATACAGTATGCAAGGTCGTATTAACCAAATCCGTACGATCCATAAACGGATGGATACGGGTTCCCTCGGGAAGTGTCTCGCTATTTAGTTCGTCTACCGCCTTATGCACATCATCCAACACCCGGGACGGATTCTCCCCCCTGAGCATTTGCACGATACCTTCCACGCCATCGGAGTAATCACGGGTATCGTCCGTAAAACCTAAAACGCCCTTACGCTCCAAGTTTCCGTATTTCAGTTTACCGATATCATTCAAGTAGACCGGGACACCATTCACGGTCTTGATCACGATATGTCCCAAGTCTTCCAAGTCCTTAACCAGACCGATTCCACGGATCACATAACTCAAATCCCCCCGGCTTAACATACTACCACCGGCGTTCACGTTATTCTTCTCTATCTTTTCCGTAATATCCCCTAAGGTAATGTCATATTGCTCCATCTTATAAGGGTTCACCTCGATCTGATATTGGGTAGTGATACCGCCGTAATTACTTACATCCGCTACACCCGTAACCTGTTTCAGTCTCGGAATAATTACCCATTTATGCAAATCGGTCAACTCCCTCAAGTCTAAACGGTCACTTTCCACCACATAACGAAAGATCTCTCCCGTCGGCGAAGTCAAAGGATTTAAGCCGGGAACCGCATTATAAGGAAGCTCCACGTCTACCAACCGCTCTTGTACACGTTGCCGGGCCCAATAATCCTCAATACCATCATCAAAAACCAATACGACCGTAGATAAACCAAACGTATTCTTGCTACGCATTACGTTTAGTCCCGGCAGACCATTCATAGCCCGCTCGATCGGAATACTGATTTGTTGCTCGATCTCCTCGGCGGCCAATCCGGGAACCTGCGTCACGACTTGCACGGTGGTATCGGCGATATCCGGATAAGCATCTATCGCCAACCGCGTCCAAGAATAATAACCAACGATCGCTAAGAACAGAAATAACACGAACATCAGTCCTCGCCGATGTATCGCCAAGTAAATAATCCTTTTCATAATCCGTTAGCGTGCGTCAAGTAAATAAAACGCTCCCGTAGCTACGATCTCATCACCTACGTTCAAGCCGGATAAAACCACCGTCTTGCCATCTTCAGTAAGGCCGGTCTCGATCTTTTGTTTCCGGTAATCGTTATTCCCCAATTCCACCAATACGTACATATTCTCCTCTTCTTGCAAGATAGCAGAAGTCGGTATACGGATCACCTCCGCCTCACGGTCGCTCAACTTGACCGTGCCGTACATCTCCGGCTTCATCAAACGGGTAGTGTTATCGCACTCGATCAAGACCTCCACCGAACGGGTATCGGGGTCCAGCATCTCGCTGATGTGATAAATCTTTCCCGATATCGGTTTATCCGGCATGGCTACCAACCGGATTTCCACCTCATCCAAAGCCTGTATTAAACTCAAATCCTTCTCTTTTACATGGGCGACCACCCATACCTTGCTCAAATCGGCGATGACAGCTACAGGCTCGGCGTCCTCTTTCATATATTGCCCGATTACGATCCGATCTTTCACGACCTCACCGGCTATAGGCGAGCGAACGATCAATGGTTGCCCCAAAGCCATTTCATCCGGATTAA